>Ga0316228_1000606_pt1 | contig 46234 bp, 54 predicted proteins | sample TBH18021metaG_FD_206005 | JGI IMG/M metagenome (GOLD analysis project Ga0316228, IMG submission 206005) | Freshwater microbial communities from Trout Bog Lake, Wisconsin, USA - TBH18021 | ecosystem: Environmental > Aquatic > Freshwater > Lake > Hypolimnion/Profundal zone | place: USA: Wisconsin... | reverse complement strand
ACGCTATGTCGCACGCTACAACTAACAGCATCATCAGCACGCTTTCTTCACGCTTTAGTCGTTTGGACAGTTTTGGTTTGCCACTGCTTTGCGCAAAATGACTCTTACTGCCACGCACTCTTGGTATTGCTACAACATCTATTCCAACTGTCCTGTCGTAACCTTTTTCAAAATCAACATCTCTATCCATCCACGCATCTAATCTTGGACGCATATCCGCACCATAGTCACCACGCTCCGCACATCCATACAGTTCTTCCAAATATTCCAACGCTTCTTCATACAGTGTTTCTGCTTGTCGTGATACTTTTGTGCGTGTGTTTGATGTTCCTGCGTTCGTGCCAGCCATCTTCTCGTATCTACCATTCATCAAGTCTGCTTTATTCAGTTTCTTGTTGTATGTTTTGAGTTGTTCGGGCATTTGCTCATACAGTATTTCTTCGCTGTGTCGTATTTCTTCCAGCATCATTTCATAGCTACTGTATTCACCATCTGTCAAAATACTGCGCAGACGAGTAGTGCGCACGCTCATACCATCCAGTATGTCGCCCATCAGTTCATTTATTTTGTGTAGCTTGACTGTTTGCGTGTCGTCTATTTGTTTTAGATCGAACACACTTGTGTCGTATGTATGCTCTGGTTTCGCATCAACATAATCACTTTCTGCGAACTTGACGACACCACCGACTACATTTTCGTGTCCTTGTGTGTGCCGAACACGACCCTGATGTAACAGTGCTGGTATGTGATAGTTGTCATACGCAATGTCATCAATGCGTTTAGCAACACGGGTTAGTGTTGCCCGTGTTGCTTCTTGTATTGCTACTGCGTTTAACTTACGAGGTTTTCTTCTTCGCTGTGCTTCTGCGTGTTCCACTACTTTTGGTGGCTTTTGACTTAAACACCCCGCGCAGTTTAGTTTGTGTAAATCCGTGTAACTTGATTAGTGCTTTAACAGTTTCCAAATCCTCTGCTTCAGCTTCCTTCTTTAATCTGTCAATCTCCGCATCTTCTGCTTTGCGTTTGTCGTAGATTTCTTTTAGACGCTGACTTGCTGTTTGTGTTCCACTCATTTGTCTTCTCCAAACTTTAGTGTTAAAAAAAGCCACTCGTAAGTGGCTTTCTTGTGTTCCTACTGATTAAAACTTGTAACCAATACCAACTACAGCATTAAACACATTTGCGCTTGATGTCATTGAGTAGTTGTAAGCATATCCACCAGACACGCCACTGTAAGAGTTTGTCTTGTTGCTGTAACCCATATAGTTCACTTCACCAAAACCATACAAGCCACCTTGAATGATTTGCTTGTAACCTAAACCAAGTGAGTAACCTGTTAGATTGTTTGTGTTTGAACTTCCACCTTCTGTAGCTTTAACTGAAGCGCCAGTGTAACCAACTTTACCGTATAACAATCCGTCTTTTCCAACAGGTGTTGCTGGTGACAAGAAGATGTTGTATGTATTTTGAACTTGATATGTTCCATTTTGTGTCAAACCAGCTACACCGTAGTTGTAGTTGCCTGATTGTGAGTTGAACGGATTGTATTCAGCACCAATGCCTAACAGAAAATCATTTGTAACTGGCAACATATAACCAATCGTTACAACGCCCATTACGCTACCTTGACTTGACACATTTGTGCTGATTGGAGCTGAACCAACACCAACAATGTTTAGCGAGCTTGCGCTAAAAGAAGGAGTGATGTTTTCATACCCAACACCAATCTGTCCATATGCGCCTTCAAATGTTGATGACTGTGCGTTTGCTACTGCGGACAATGACATAACGCCTGCGGCAACTAAACCTAATGTAAGTTTTTTCATTTACTACCCCTTTTTGCTTTTGTTTATACGATGTTTAAGACTGTGCTTATTTTATTACCATACCTAACTATTATATAAAAACTATAACGAACTGTTGTTTTTTTGGCGCTTTTTGAAGTAGGGGATTACGCTAATCTATCAGCCGCCATTGTTGCTGTGAGCTTGCTGTAGTGCTGTTCAATCATTAGTGCGCTATTTCCCATCTGTTTCGCAAGCGTATGTATGTCTGTCCCATTCTCTAACAGTTCCAGCGTCGCATATGTATGTCGCAAACTGTATAGCGTGCGTGTTTGTCCTTCTGCGCTTTTTGTTAGTTTTGTGTCACGCATCAATCTTCTAAACGCACCAGCCAAGTTCGGCGGTTGATGTCCGTCACTAAAACGGAACACTTTTCCTTTCACTCGTTGCGTTAGTAAATCATCAAACGGTATTTCTTTAATGTCCGTTTGTCTCTCGTGTAATCTTTTGAGCACATCTAATGCTTTGTGTTTGGCTATCAACCAGCGTCCGCCAGTTTTTCCATCAACCCATATGCGTAAGTAACGCACATCTTTGTTTATGTGCCACTCAATATGTTTCCAGCACATATTCATCGCTTCTGTTCCGTGTCTCATTCCTGTGTATAACAATATCTCTACATAATCTCTACACAGCAAGCGCATCTCAATCTCGCTACTAAACTTGTAATCTTGTTCGTGCCAAGTTTTCATATAGTTCAGCAAGTAATCTATTTCAGTTCTTGTAAATGCTGGTCTTGTACTTCCTTTTCCTCCACCTGTGCTTAAACTTGGCACTGCGGCATTCTTACTCATCCAGCCACGCTGAACTGCTGTGCTTATTAGTCTATTCCACGCACTTGTAAAGTTTCTCAGTGTGCTTGCTTTTGGTGCTCTTTGTAGCTGTCTGTTTCTCCACGCTTCAAACTCAACAATATCTTTGTGCGTTATTAGTTCCAGTTGTGTATCAGCGAAGTAAGGCAGGAAGTATGTTTCGATACAACTGACATAACTGTTGTATGCCGTCTTATTTTTGTTCGCATCTATCAGTACCCTTAAATCTACCAGTGTTTCGTGCGCAACTTGTGCGAAGCTATGTGCTGTGTGTGCTAAACCCAGTCGCTGTCTAAATCGTGCTTCGTCATACATTTCGCACGCAACTTCGATAGCGTTTTCTACACTTGCCTTGCGTGTAGATGTTCTGTGCCAAGTTCCATTGGACAACTTAAATCGACATTGATATAACGGTGATGACTTACGGCGATACAGCACTACTTCCCCGTCACGCAAATACAGCACTAACGGCTGTGTAGTGGTGAGTGATGCGAAGATTTTTAGCTGTTTTTTTGGTCGTGTGGGCGTTTCATTGTGTATTAGCTTTAGGTGCGTAATGTTTTTTGCCACTCGTCTATAATGTGTAGTTGTGTTTCACAGCGTTATATTCTGTTTCAGCGTAAGCACTCTTGTTACCTTTAAGCAGATTAAGAAAAGATTTAACGGGCCCATAGCTCAGTTGGTTAGAGCAGAGGACTCATAAGAAAGAAGCCCTAGGGGTCTTGTCGCAAAGACCTCAATAGATTCAAGAGGTTAGTGGTGAATTAGGCGGTATAAATTCACTACACACCGCTTACACACCAGGGCATTTTTCATGGTGTGTAGTAAATGCGGTTTTAGTGTGGTTTTGAAGTAGTAAGCACCCGTCAAAAGGTGTGTAGTAAATGTAACGATTAAGGGCCCATAGCTCAGTTGGTTAGAGCAGAGGACTCATAGCGAAAGTTGTGCCTTATGCGTGGAAACTGCATAAGGGATGGTGTCAAATTCGGAGAAAGCTAAAGGCAGCCAAAAGCTGCACAAGCTAACGCCGAGCCAAGCTTCAGCGTGAAAGTGCTGTTGAAGGTGTAGAGACTAGACGGCACCCACCTAAGTAAGGATGTAAATCTTTATATGGTGAAGGCATAGTCCAGGGAGTAATGAAAATTACACAAACCGGAATCCTTTGGTCCCAGGTTCAAGTCCTGGTGGGCCCACCAGAAAAGCAAACCCTCATCAGCAATGGTGGGGGTTTTGTCTTTTGTAAGAGGACTTTTAATATAAATGGTGGCAATATGTAGGTACGAAAAAGTTACGGAATATCTAGATGGGCGATAACAATTCACTAATAAATTTAGGCGACTTATCTGGAGCCGCCAAAGTATTGGTTGAAAAAATATCTGATGCAATTGGTGCTATTTATTTGCCAACCCAAATCAAAAGGGTTGCGGCAGCTGAAGCAGAAGCTGAAAAGATCAAAGCCATAGCGCAAATTGAGATATCTGAAATACAGCAAAGAGCTTTAGCGAGAGTCCTTCACCAGGAGGAGAGGAAGCAAGAGAACGTAGAGGCTATCTCAAAATTAGCTATTGAAAATTTAAGCCCAGACGCTCACCCAGAAAATATCGATCCTGACTGGCTCTCTAACTTTTTTGATAAATGCCATTTTGTATCTGACACAGATATGAGAATTATTTGGGGAAAAATTTTAGCTGGCGAAGCATCTAATCCAGGCATGTTTTCCAAAAGGACTGTAGCCCTAGTTGGCGGATTAGATAAGGCTGATGCTGAGTTATTCACTCAATTATGTAAATTTTCTTGGATGGTGGGAATGCCATCGCCTTTGGTTTTTAATGAGCAAGATGCCATATATACAAGTAAAGGTATTAATTTTGATGCCCTGACACATCTACAGAGTATTGGACTGCTCACCTTTGGCAATTTAACTGGATTTGCAAGACAAAAATTACCGAAGCAATTTTTAACTATATATTTTGGAAAACGAGTTGTGATTGAGTTTCCTGGGTCTGAAGATAATCAATTATCAATTGGAAAGATTTTGCTTACTCAAGCTGGACAGCAACTTTTATCAATTTCAGGGGCGCTACCAGACGAGGATTTTTCTGCTTACGTTATTAAGCAGTGGGTAGATGCAGGGGTAACTGCTTACAGTCCCTACCCATGATTTAACCGTTACTTAAAGTAACGCTCAACCTTCCAGTAATCTCCAATAATCACCACAACTAGCCACACTTTCTTTTGGCTAAATTGACCTCTGTTTTTCCTCCAATTAGGTTGTCCTAGCTTGTACTCAGAAGCTAAAGTATGTGTATGGCAATTAAAAAAGAAAGTACACATCAACTCATACACCGTAACCTAACCCTCTATCAACGCGAGCATAGTGCCGTATGGCAATGTCGCTATAAGGTAGACAACAATTGGATACGGGCTACTACTAAAGAGACTCAGTTTGATTTAGCAGTCAATAAAGCTAAGGAGCTGTTGGTAGAGGCGGAGATTCGTAAACGCTCTGGTATCCCAGTGGTTACCAAACGCTTTAAAGATATCGCTATGCTGGCCATTGATCGTATGGAGCGAGATTTAAAGGGAGGCTTAGGTAAATCAATCTACAAAGACTACATCCGTATCATTAATGAGCATTTCATCCCCAGTCTTGGACAAAGACTCATTACCAATATTGACTACGATGCCCTGCAGCAATACTACGATGACCGTGAAGCCAAGTATGGCTTGGCAATATCCAACAGTAATCGTAAAACCCAAAATGCTGCATTTAACAGAGTCTTTGATGAAGCTATAGTTCGGGGTTATTTAACTGAGAGTAATCGTCCTAAGTTAGATGGCAAGACTAAAGAGAGCGTTCGTCGCCCAGCATTTGAGCTTCATGAACTAAGAGCTCTACTAAAGTTATTGGGACCATATATTGAATCAGGTAGAACTCGGGATGTGCGTGAGCGCCGTGAAATCCTTAGAGACTATGTAGAGATGCTAGTGGATACAGGAGCAAGACCAGGTATTGAGCTACTAGATATGAAATGGAAGCAAATCCGTTTCATGATGAATCCCATTAGTACTGTGACAGATCAATTAGATGAAGATGGAGAAGTCATTGAAGTGCATAGCCTTAACCGTAGTTGCGAGATGACGGTGAAAGGTAAAACAGGACAAAGACAGATTATTGGACGCTTGCCTAGCATTAGAGTCTTAGAGAGAATAGCCTTGCGAAACTATGGAGTGGCTAGCTCAATTAAAGATCCATTGGCGGAGCTGATTAAACCCACTAATGATGACTACATCTTTAGAACCAAAGAGGGTAGAGATCTAAGCGATGTGCTTAATCACATGTTTGATGGTTTCTTAGCAGACCATGGATTATTGATTGATCCCAGGACCAATCAAAAGCGGGTGTTCTATAGCCTACGCCATACCTATGCCACGTTAGCACTTACTCACGATATGGTGCCAATACATACGTTAGCTAAACAAATGGGTACTAGCGTCTTAATGATTGAGCGGCACTATAGTCATTTACAGGTAATACAGGCTATTGAGCAATTACGTGGGGCTAATACGAGAAAGCTGATTGAGACTGATAGCAGGGCGGCTGATAACTATCCAAGTAAGAAACGAGCTCAGCAGGAGCTTCGGGCAGCTTAGTTAGTAGGGTTGCAAGCGTTACTTTAAGTAACGCTTGTGGGGGAATTTTGGCAGGTAAATATTGTGTTGACTCTCATTTGAAAATATATGAGTATGTTAGTTAAATCTTGCCAAAAGCTATTGATGAAGAATCCCCAAAAATTGACCAGGAAGGAATGCATGACTAACCTTTATAAGGTTATTGGGGTTCATCGTATGGCGTCGCCAAAAATGATCAAAGCGGCATATGAAATAAAGAAAGCCGGATTTACTGATGATTTGGAATCGTTGCAAAATCTAAAAATGGCTTATGCAATATTGATTAGTCCAGATTTACGTGCTGAGTATGATGCATTTCAAGACATGGGTGGAATGCGTTGGTCTATGCCGCGTGGAACGGATATCATGAATCGTGGACTAGTAGTGGCAGGCAGCTTCGGTGGTTAATTTAGAGGTTAGCCAGATCAAAATTTTGACAGCTCATGTAGCGAGCCTCTAGAAATTTACAATATACAAAAGTCGCAAATCAGCTACTGCAGAGACTAATTTTTACGGCAATGAGAGCTCGTTATGATGGTGAGAATAACCTTAAATGATGTTGATGACGAATATGGGCGCATTAGATTTGACCTGAGTATAGATGCGCAGAATAGACCAATGAAGGATATGGTTTGGTTTGGATTTGAAGGATCCCTAAACGATTTGGAAAATTCTCATCCAGTAATGCTCAATCAAAGTGGGACTATTGATCTTGGGGACGCATACGATGTTCATTGCCGGTACCATAAAACGAATCTTCTTGAAAAGGAAATCAAAGTGAAAAGCTACGTAACTATTTGGTGGAAATATGAAACCGAAAAGACAGAAGTGGTTTATTTTATTGAGGCTATTACACTGCTGACTTAGGGTTGTAAAAATGATCAATCAATTTATTCAAGCCCTCAAATTTTCCGCCGAAAAGCATACTAAACAACGACGCAAAGACGCTGATGAATCTCCTTATATCAATCATCCCATTTCGCTCGTAGATGTATTGGTTAATGAAGGTGGGGTGATGAATTACAATGTTCTTTGTGCTGCACTACTTCATGACACGATAGAGGATACTGAAACAAGTAAAGAAGAATTATTAGAAAAATTTGGTGAGCCGATTACTTCAATTGTTTTAGAGGTTACTGACGATAAGTCACTGCCCAAGCAAGTACGTAAACTTAAACAGATTGAGCATGCAGCCCACTCCTCGCATGAGGCTAAGTTAGTTAAATTGGCTGACAAGATCTGTAACCTAAGAGATGTTTTGGCATCGCCACCTAGTAATTGGGATCAGCAACAAAAGAAAGAATATTTTTCATGGGCTGAAAATGTAGTTTCTGGAGTTCGCGGGACAAACTTAAAACTTGAAAAGATATTTGATAGTTTGATAAAGCGGAGTGATTCTTTCGGATAGGAATTTCTTCTTGACAAATAACGCCATAAGTCAGTAGAATCAAATCTACATCAAGAGATGGCTTTGTCGCCACAGCAACCTGCTAACGCAGTAAGGTGCTAAAAAGATGAGACTCGGTAAACGAGTAATCAAAAGCGACAAACCCGCCTATTTGGTGGGTTTTTTATTGGGCCAAAGCTTCTCTAGCTCAATATTTGAGCCTACCAGTCTTCATAATTTGTTTGTAGAGATGAATCAATTTAATTGGAGGTCTTATGCGCGATTACACATACTTAGGCGGTGCCCGTTTTACGATTAACAATATATTTCGCAGTTTGCGATTCGATGTGGACAGGCTTGATCTGAGCTGGGTTGAAGATGAGAAACCTGACTTTACTAGAGGTCTTCGGGTGGTTGATAACGATGAGTCAAACACTGTGACCCTTGATGGTGAGGATGCTGACAACTTGATCTTTAGCTTGGCTCATGTATTTAATAAGCAAGATGGCTTTGAGAATTTCAGGGCGGCTGTTGATGAGTACCTCAAGGTTGCGTTGGCAACTAAGCAATATTTAATTACCGGCCAAAAAAAAGATCCGCAAGGAAAGCCTGAGGTGACTGAGGCAGTGATTCACTAGAAGTGAATAGATCAACATTAAGCATTAAGGGCGGAGTTAAACCGAATTGCCAAGCCCTGACATTTGTCGAATTGGCTAAAGAGGAGAGTGCCATGAACATTACCCAACTCAAAATTGGTTTGCATCAATTTAATGACAGTAAGTGGAAAAAGTTACTAGATGTCTTTCGGGATCGGTATATTCCGATCTCGTTTATTAAAGATGAAAACAATTACTTTTCTGAGGCAATTGAATTTGAAGGAAAGTATTTTTATCGAGTCGATGGGGTCACCGTGGAGGCTTTGCATTATGAGTATGAGCGGGTGATTGCCAATCCACGACTGTATTACCTTTCATCTGCTTTAAAATTACATCATCGCATTCGCAAAGCTCAAGAGCTTGGCCTAGGGTGTAACTGGCCAAACAATGCCGCAGCACCGGTGAATATTTTTGAGTTGGGGAAATAAATGAACGAATTAGCAATCAGAACAATTTCTCCCGCGCTCATCAAAGCCTATCGTGATGCTGTATATCTCATTCATCTTGGGGATCAAGAGATAGCCCTGCAAGTAAATCAGGCTTCCCATCAATTGGTTAAATTGATGGACGAGTGGGAGGTATCGACTGCAGCCTTTTTAACCGCGTTTAATCCTTATAGCCAAACCTTGGATGCGCAAGAAAATGAGGCAAGACAAAAAAAGATGTGGGCTGATGCGCAGCCAATGTGTCCTAAGATATTTCCTGGATTAGGGCGTGATCAACGTAATCAATGGCCCCATGAGCTCAGCATGCTCACGTTAGGCATTCATCTTGAGGACGCCCAGACCTTGGCGGATCGATATGAGCAAAATGCATTTCTGTGGGTATCTAATGAACAGGGGTTTGTGAGTCTGAAGTTGCGACATCCGATTGCAGAGCCCACCAGTCAAGAATGGCATGAATGGACTTTACATCTTTCGCAGGCTCACATGCTAGCACTCATGCAAGGCACTTATCCTGATGCAAAGTGGCTCATGACCATCCCCGAGGCTGAGCTAGAGCATTGGTTATTTCCCCAGCATTGGGACCTCAATGAACCTTGGCCATTAGCCACGCCAGAAGGTACACCAATCTCTACTGGAACAGAAATGGACCGAATGTTTCGATTGGCCGCTTCAGGTTTGGAGAAGCTGTATTCATGAGCAAAAACACAAATATAAAAGTAGTGACCGGTTTAGTCCGCTTTGCTAATGTGCATCTATATACACCGATGTCTTGGGTTGAAGGGGCATCTCCGAAGTACTCTGTAACGCTCATTATTCCTAAATCTGATACTAAAACCATCGAGAACATTGATAGCGCATATGCTCGGATATTGGATTTAAATAAAAGCAAACTTTCGAATAAGTCGATGATTCCTTATGGTTTAAAAGATGGTGATATAGAGACGGGAGGCACAATTTACCCTGATGCTTACTTCATTAATGCTTCGACTTCTGAAAAGCCTGGGGTTGTTGATGTTGATCTAAATCCACTGATAGAGCCCAATGATTTGTATGACGGATGTCATGGAAGAGCGTCAATTACATTTTTTCTATATTTAGTAAATGGCAAAGGTGGCATTGGGGTGGGCCTAAATAACGTTCAAAAGCTAAAAGATGGTGAACCCAATCAAAAGCCAAAGAGCGACTTTGCAGACAAGGGTGATGAAAGTGTCTGACTATGATCGAGCAGGCTTAATAGGACTGATTAAAGCTGAATTTAAGCTAGATTGGCATGGAATTCATGGCGCCAATCATTGGGCTAGGGTGCTCAACCATGGCAAGAATATTGGACAAATTCGTAAAGCGGATTTATTGGTGATTGAGCTCTTTGGGTTTTTACATGACAGTTGCCGTTTTAATGATGGCAGGGACCCTAGGCATGGAGAGCGTGCAGCCGAGTTTGCCCATGGTATTCATGGAGACTTTTACCAGCTATCCCCAACGCAATTAAGCGAGCTTTGTCATGCGCTGCGTCACCACTCTGGTGGGGAAGTATCTACAAATGAAACAATTCAGACCTGCTGGGATGCTGATCGACTCGATTTGGGAAGGGTGGGAATATTTCCGTCGCCGCAGTTTCTGTCTCAACAAGCCAACCTCTTTATAGATTTGGCATATGACTGGAGTACTCAAGCACCAAGGAAGTCACATGTCGGATCGCGATGACTGCAACGGTAACTCAGGTGGAATCATTGGCGCCATTATCTCTATTTTTATATTGGCTGCAATTTGGCCATACCTTCTAGCCATTCTTGGAATCTATATAGCCTATCTTGTAGTGCTAGCTATTCTAGAGTGGATTGCACACAATCCTTTGCTAGTCGTTCTAATTCTATTGGGGGTGTTTTCTATCTACGCAATCTTTCGCTACAGACTGATTTCAAAGGCTTGGAAGTGGATGGTGGCGCAGCTAAAGCCAAGGGCGGTTGAGGTCGATCTGTATCAAAACGAAATGGCTTCCGAGGCACTAGACTTAGTAAGGAGAAAATTTGTCCCCTCTACAAATTTATATTGCTATTGGTGCACCAAAAAACTGGGAATTAATGCCTTTGAGTTAAATGGTAAGTACTATTGTCAGAGCTGCAATGAAAAATTATTGACCAATTCAATGGATCGGAGTTAGGCGAATGGAAATTCTTTTGTCCCGTGAACAAAGTTCAATGGCTTCAACCTGGACAGAAATGATAGGGTTTTTTCAGGAAAAAAGTGACGATTGGGTTTTAGGCAATTGCGGCCATGAAATAATAGGAAGTATTTACGACTTATTAACGGAAGAGCAATTACATGCCGATGATGGATTTCAGATCCCAGAAGAGATTAACGGAGTTAAAGTACATGGAATTGAAGATGGTGAGTACCTCGAGTCAGAAGAGATAATTTTTTATGACGACACGGTTAGATTTAACCGAGAAACATTTCAAAAGGCTATAGATTACTTTGAAATGTACGATTGGAATAAACATCCAGAATATGAGATTGCCCTCAATAAATTGAGATCATCAGTATTTTCTTAGGGTTAGCCCATGGTAACCACTTGTTGAAATAATCCCTTTAGCCGATCTGGAATAAAACCAGGAAGACCATTGGCTGCATCATATTTTTCAAGCAACATGGCTTTCATAGATTTCTTATCCATAATTGAGAAGTAGTGATCTACCCACTCTTCAATTCTAGTATCACCCCATTCAATGTAGTCAATGTCCGTCTCCAGCATATCCTCTGTAAAATTTTCCGATAGAGATAAGCATTCATCTGCTGAAGTCCAGGTATACCTATCCTTAAAGGTGACCAACTGCATCTTAGCTGGAAAATTTACTCCATACTCTTTGCTAATTTCTATATCAAAAAGAACGTCTTGCTGCGTTTCGTATGCGTGGCCATCATCCCAAAATTCATAATCGACTTCAAGCGCATTACCCTCTTGCTTGAATTTGATTATTTCAACTGGTGAGCAAATTAAATCAAATCGAAAGTAGTCATTAGCAAAACGGTTTTCAATCCACCTTGCAACTTTTTCTTTTGTTAGGGCCATTTCTATGTTCTGCGTGTTTTGATGTGTTTTTAGATATAAGAAGAAATAGCTTTTTTAAGCTCTTCTTTGACTCTGGTTTTAAGTCCTGCTGGCGCTAATACCTCGACACCTGAGCCATGCTTGAGTATGTCCATGACAAGCTCCGGATCTTGGTTATAGTCAAACTCCAAGTTGTAGTAACCCTCTTTATCAAAACTACCTACTTGTTGACCATGCCAGTTCTCACCAGAGACCCAACGTGCATGCTCAGGCGTGAAACGTAATTTAGCCCTTTGCGTCGCTTTACCAGAGAAAATTCCATAGCTCTGAGCAAAGTGTTCCTGACATTCTTTATCAGAGATTTCTTGTGCTTTGGTATTTGTAAGTACCGCGCTACGAATGCCATCAACTGCAAAGCTGCGTAGTCCCTCTCGCATATGGCAATACGCATCAAGATACCAATTCTCGCGATAGAAAATCAGACGCTGCGGAGAAATTTCCCGCTCCGTCACTTCATCTTTGCCTTTGGCGTAATACTTAATTATTAGGCGATTGCGTTTGAGTAGTGCAGCGCCTATTTCTGAGAAGTTCTCAATTGAATTTTTGCGAGATCCCATCCCTAACACCTTGATGCGTTTTCGTAGCTCTTTAGCGCTGGTTTCACTTTGGCCTAGGATGCCATCAATAATGGCTGTTAGTGGTTCAATATGAGGTCCAATGAGTCCGCTTTGATCAAGCGACGATAGTAGGTGCTGCATTAGTACTAAGGCAGTAGCTTCCTTCTCAGAGAACCATAACCCTGGCATTTCGATCTTATTGATTTGATCAGGAAATTCAAACTTATAACCTCCTTCAAAGCGGTCATAAATGATCGATGCCTTAAGTCGACTGCGTAGGTATTCAAGGTCGCGCTTAAAGGTGGCTTTGGAGATTTCAAGCTCATCTAAGAAGTTTTCGATAGGTACGCATTTTCTGTCCTGAATCATGTACTTAATACGGTGTAGACGTTCCATATCACTCATCACTATTCCTCGAAATTAGACTATTTGTTGTTTTTATAACTATATCTAGTTTATAGCTCATTTCGTGAGCTACTAGGTCATTAATCTGATCTAAATCAACAAAGGAGTGAAAAATGGTTAAGTTACTTGGTCTGTTTTTAATGTTTATCAGCGCATACTGCTTAAAACAGGGCGGCCTAGATTTAGGGCTAGTTCAAGCCTTTTTCATTGGGTTATTTATGTTTTTCAGTGAGGGCCTCATTTCCCACTTTTATTTTATGCAGCGCGAGAAAGTGCGCGCAAAGTATCGGAGACGCTAATGAGCAAGCTCAATTGTTCAGTAGGAGATTTGGCAATTACCGTTTTTTGCAATCTCCCAGAAAACCAGGGAAATATTGTGCGTATTAAATCTGCCGTTGGCCCCAAAGGCTGGGGATGCACAGATGACCAGCTGTTTACTTGGGAATGTAAAGTGGCAACTGAGGCCGGTTATCTATTTTATGAAACAGACGGTTATTTAACTTCAGCCAAAGTTGGTCCAGTTCCCGACAAATATCTGCGACGTATTGCGCCACCCAAAGGTTACTTAATGGATGAATTTTCGGATTCAGAGCAGTTGCAGATGCTGTTTCATGACGTTGATCTCACATCGCAAGCTATGGAAGGCTTATGAATAATCGAATCACTCAAATGGCAATTTTTGCTATTTCCTTATATGGCTTTGGTTTGGCGCTTGCCCAGCCAATTCAAACCATTCCTAATGGCGCTGGTGGATACAACACGTATGGGCGAAATGGCGCTCTCACCCAGACCTTGCCTAATGGCGCAGGAGGTTACAACACTTATTCGCCTAATGGGCAGCTCACCCAGACCTTGCCTAATGGCGCAGGAGGTTACAACACCTACAGCCCTAATGGCAGCCTTACTCAAACCCTTCCCAATGGTGCTGGCGGTTATAACACTTATGGGCCCAATGGTGGGGTAACTCAAACATTGCCCAGTGGCGCAGGGGGATACAACACCTACACTCCAAAAGGTAATTTAATTCAGACAATACCTAATGGCGCGGGCGGTTGGAATACTTATGAGCAATAAATCACTAGCCCCGTAGCCATTGATTTAATTCCAAGGCTTGCTTTTGAATCATTCCAGTATTGGGATTGCAGCGAATGAGTTGTGGACAAGGCGATGGAAACTCCCAGTACGAATCGTCTAAGGCTCTCCAGTCAGCATCCTCGCGATTATTTAAGTAGACCTGAATTTCATTAAAGCGAGGATGTTTACCAATGACTGGAGCACCTGTAGTGCCAATAATGAGTTTTGAAATACTGCTTGGCAGCATTTTTTGTAACTTGCTCACGCTATGGGTAAAGCGCCAGCTAGAGGAGATGACGATTTCGACTTGAAGATTTGCTAAGACCTCTTCAAGCAGGTCTGCTCTATTAAATGGATCCTCCCCGGCAAAATGCGTGGGATGTAAAACACCATCAAAGTCTAAAAATAGTAATTTATTCATGCTAAATCTTCAAATTCAAGCCATTCATGTCTACAGGCGTTGCACCTCCTGCTGCTTGGGTATTTGGGGGGAGGGGGATCACCGAGTTCTCGCTGCTTAACCAACTTTTGTTTAAAAAATTCACCACGCTTTTTGCCGCACTTAGGGCAGTATAGGTTGATGGTTAGGGGTGATGCTTTTGGATCATCGTTTAGGTGAGCCTCAAAACTCATTGCAGTAATCCACTCAGGGGATTGCATAGTTTTGCACGGCACTTTGAGGTTCTCGATCTGAAAGATATTGCCATTAACTGAGAGTTGGACTTGTGGCCCAGAAGGCCTAGCCGCTAAAAAGGATAGAACAACGCCTGAATTGACTTCTATATAGCCTCTCCAGTTAACCGCTCTCTCAACTAAGCATTTAGTTTGGATACCGCGAATGCAAAAAATGGCCTCGCCATTAAACATGGCGATGTAAAGCTCCTCAGCCAAGGATGCCTTAGTTGTTTTCCTAGGTTTTAATCTTTTTAATACCGTCAAAAATTCTTCGGTATCAAGAATCATCTGGGCAATCATTGCCTTTGACTTGGGGAGTAACCAATCCTGTTGCCATTGTTGTCAAACACATTCGTTACACCCTGAGGGGATTGTGTTTCATAGCCAATCCGATGGCCACTATTGTCATAAACTCCATTCGTAGCGTTCCAATTGTTGGCGCTATTGTTCCAGTTGTTTGGGCTGTTCTGCCAGTTGCTAGAAGAGTTATTCCAATTATTCTGTGAGTTGTTCCAGTTACTTGGTGAATTCTCCCAGTTAGTTGCTTGTGCGAAGCATGCGCTAGAAATTGCAATCGTTATTAGTAGGATTACTCGTTTCATGTGTATCTCCGAAATGGTTTTACCAACCCTTCACGCTCGGCGCTACTGGAGCTTGGCGTGGGGTATTGATGGCGGTGTTAGGGCTTGCATAAACAGGGGTGGTCGAAGTTCCCTGATATACACCTTGCGGGCTATAGAAATTCGTTTGCCCGTTATCGGTCTGAAATGATTGCATGTTTTGACCTGTAGCGTTGTATACGTTAGTCACGCCACTCGGAGATGTTTGGCTATAGCCGACATAGTTACCGGTTGGGCCATAAATCGCTTGAGCGGAAGCGCTACGGGCCAGTAAAAGTGCTTGGGTAACCAAAAATAGAGCGAATAGGTATTTCATGGGGTACTCCCAAAAAGTTTGCATGAAATCAGAATAAAAACACCTAAGCTCACCCAATGAGCTAGTAGCTCTAGAGAATGAAAAAACTGACAAATTTCATAAAGAGCTCAATGCTAATTAGCGCCCTAGTACTGATTACCCTCCTGCCATTGCAAGTTTCCCCGAGCGGTAAGTCTTCAATTCTCCTGAATAGGCCATTGGCTGTAGCGGCATTTGTCGATAGCGCCAAGATACTGGGATTGCCTAAATTTAAGTTAAGGGATTCCAACGGCAATCCTTATTTGCCAGATAAGGCCCTCTTACAGGAGCCCTTAGCAACAGTTCATGACCATGCAGGTATTGTCTTTGCGAGTGAGGTTAGCAAACGCAAGGCATACATTCTTTCTTATGTTCGTAGATAAAAATTACTAGGAATAGATATGTCAATTTCAACTAAATTTATTGATTTTATTGTGCCCATTGAAACCATTCGCCAAAAATATCCTGGTGGGTGGGAGCAATGTTTAAAAGATCATGAGAACCTTATTAATGGTCGAGTCTGGTTTGACGATTATTTATTTCGTGATGGTGCAATGGGCCCACTAGATATTGAATCCATTGTTGAGCGATGGGAAGCGATAGGGTTTGAAGGAATTGTTGAAAAAGACGGAAAGAAATATTGGAAAGATATGTGCGTTTTTGAGGGATTGTTTGGTGGGGTAACACTCGCTTGCGATTGGCTGGCCTTTGACCCAGAAACTAGATCAGCATATTTAAAGGGAACTGAGGCTGGGGAAGTTGTCTATCCCAATCGCAGTTATGAGGACAAGCCATGAAGGCCATTATTCAGTCAGCAGTAGCGGTATTCATAGCCTTTGCCACTTTATTTGGGCTGGCATATGTAGGAGTAACGAGTGCCAATAACTCAGATCTAGAGCCCTTATCAGCTATAGAACGCTATATCGTAAATGAGACCATCTACTCAGATGGCAAAGTGGTAGAAATCAATGAGTTCACCAAAGTCGTGAAGTCACAATTGATTGTTGATTCTGCTTCTTCAGCAGATCTACCTTTTAATTCAAGCACGGCCAGTCTTGAAGTTATCGAGGCGTATACGATTACTCCCCAGGGTAAAAAGATACCAGTCCTACCATCGGCTATCAGAACAGTGGAAGACGATAACAGTCAGGGCGCTGCATTCTTCTCTGATCAAAAGCACAAAATTATTGTCTTTCCTAATGTGACACCAGGGTCTAAGACGTATTACAAAACCAAACTCACTACCTTTAAGCCACTCCTGCCAGGCTATTTTTATACCAAGTTCAACTTCGCCCCTTACGTTGAGAATCAAGGCTTTGAATACACCTTAACCTATCCAGAAGATCTCAAGCTTTACGTAGATACCAGGGGAATCAATGGTGGAGATGAGGAGGTTATTGGGGATGGTAACAAGCGCATGCGTTTCAGCTACAAAAATCTTAAGTTCGCTGCAAAAGAGCAGCTAGAGGTAGGTCTAGATGACTATGCGCCACATATTTATATTTCTACCTTCCCAAGTCAGGCAGCTTTTGCAAAATCCTATGAAGCCAAAATTAAAGATAAGGTAAAAGTAACACCCCAAGTTCAAAAGCTGGCCGATGAAATTACTAAAGACATTAAGCCAGCAAAGGATGGAGAAACAAAAGATGCAAAGCAGGTTGAAAAATACTTCAAACAACAGCAAGCTAGGGCTATCTATAACTGGGTATCACGAAACATTCGTTATGTAGCAATCTATTTGGATGATGGCAGTATTACGCCTCATGATGCCAATAGCATTATTAATAACCGCTATGGTGATTGCAAAGATCACAACGCATTATTAATTGCACTGCTTTCTGCCAAAGGGATTAACGCTAGTAGTGCAATGATTAATTCGGGAAACAGTTATACCGTGCCGAAATACCCTGTAGTTGGCCCATTCAACCATGTCATCACCTATATACCCACATGGAATCTCTATCTAGACTCTACTGCAGAGATGGCGCCATATGGATCATTACCTGACGATGAGATTGATAAACCGACGCTCGTCACAACTCTTGGGATCATCGGACGCACTCCAAAGCCTGATAAAGAACAAAATCGCACGGTAACTGGTATTTCAATGGCGATCCTTAAGGACGGCCGAATTAAGGGTTCAGCTCATACGGGTTACTTTGGAAGTGCTGAGATTGCCGCTAGATATAAGTATGAAGGTGTAGGGACCACCATGTCAGAAAAGATGGTTGGTAATCAGCTCGCTAAGTTTAGGCACACAGGCGAGGGAAAGTTAAAAGCTACCTCGGTCTATGATTTGGATAAGCCCTTAGAAACAGATTCCCAATTTACGCTTGATGCCGTGAGTAATTTTCCTGGGCCGGGCGCGATGATGGTGCCAGTAGGGCTTGCGCCTGGGGAGTTAGCTTCCATAGCTAACGATAGACCTCCAGAGGTATTTACACGCCCATATCGCTGTGCAACCAAGACTGTGAGAGAAGGGTATGTCATTGAGTTTCCAAAGAATTCAAAGGTAACCCGCATACCATCACCTGTGAAGTATGACAAAGGAGGCATCAAGTACAGCGCTGACTATCACCTAGAAGAAAACAATGTAACCATAGTTAGGTTACTTACAGTTCAAAGGCCAGCAGCAGTTTGCAAACCAGGAGAGCTGCAGAACTGGAAGGACTTCTACCAAGTTTTCATAAAAGATATGCGCGGACAGATTTTTTATGAGTAGAGGCATTTTTTAAGCATGGTGAGGATTGAATTACTTTTTGGGGGTCCGATTGCCCATGATGAGGAAATTTCGGTCGAGAATTATGCGTACAACTGGGACGTATCAATAGAGACTGCTGTCATAAGGAAATTCAAATCTTGGATAAGTCACTTAGCAAATAAAACGAGCGACAAGGGCGACACCTTTTTCGAGCTATTACTTTATATTGGGATTAACGAGTTGCTCAGGTTACCAAAGATTACGGCAGGAACCTATCGTCACAAGGGATTTGTGCTTCCCAAGATAATTATTCACGGAAATTGTGGTGTTGATAAACAAACCGGTAATTCTGTCTTGCTGAAAGAAGATTACGTCAACATAATTGGCCGCAATTTTGAAGATGAAATTGGGTATGAATATTTTGAGTGCCAGTAAAATGAAAATACCGGTCTTTCCCGGCTGTCAGCTTGCTCGTACCCGAAAGGTCGCCCCAAATACATTGGAGCATTAGAGTACACAAGTAGATATGGTTTTTTCAATGAAAAGACAATGTCTTCCGGCTTTAAGGCACTCATACCTGATCCTCTTAGCCGATACAAATATCAAACAATAAACTAAATCAACAACCTATCACTACCCAACGTACAGCAAAACCATTACCCCCAGAATTTAGGTTTAAGTAAATCAAAAACTCGGTTAACTACGTCCAAGCCGGTGTTAAATAGCTTTGGATCTAGCTCATTTACTAATAGCTCAATTGTCTCTTTTGTTTTTTCATTCCAAGTAATGGCATCAGACAATTTAAATAAGATCCAAGACATCACAATGGTCCAAGCCTGCTCGCTACTCATAGACTCCTGAAGCTTGTCGAGGGCATATTTAAGTTCGTCGCTTAATAAGTGGCTTTCTACCGACTTCACAAATGAAGAAATTTGATTCCTATTTTGCAGATCATGATTTGCAATAGAGGCAATATCCTGTGGCAATAGAAAGACGGCTTTAGTTGGAGCGACCTGGTCATCATCAGCCTGCTTTCTTAAAAAGGCAGGTATTTCGTAATAATCTGCGCCTCTATCAAGAGTAGTCTTCGAGTCATACGATGAGCCAAGAGTAGGGGCTGGAGTGCTTTCTCGACTTGATCTAAATACTCTCGGTAAATCATATTGGCTGTAATCAACATCGCTAGAAGAGCTTCTGCAAGCGCTAACCGAGGCCATGGAGTACTGAATACTATCTTGCATAGGAGCCATACAGTGCAGCACTGTTTCATGAACTGTCCCTGCGCCTCCCCAACCAGCAGCTTGCATCTGCGCAATCTTTTGAAGCTCTGGCATATCAGTTGCTTTTTCCTCGACACTCCTTACGTGCACCAAAATACAATTGGTTTGCTCAGTTATAAGTTGATATTCCAGTGCTAAAGAAAGTTGTTTTTCTTCGGTTAGTGCGCTTAATCTTTGTGATGCGCCTAAGCGAGCAAGATTCCCGTCATTAGCTTTAGTAATTGAGTTTGCACCAACACCAATTCGTTCTGAACTAGTCCCAAGTTGATAGCTTAAGTGCGCAGGCTTGTTTGGAATACTTTTGAATCCGGCAAATACGTGATGAGTATTGCCGCTGAAAATGGCAGTGTTAGTTCCAACAGTCCATTCTGGGATCTCATTTGTTCCCCAATTAATTTCAATCTCTTTGGCTCTTGGTAGATGGATGCGATTAAACATCCGCACAATCGCTTTCTCAATATCTTCTTTAGGGGAGACCAATTCACAGGCGCCCCCAGTCATCTCAGCCAATTCGCGTAGCAATGTTTCGGCTGGAGAGGTGCCCACACCAACGGCAAATATGCGATGACCTGAGTTCTTAGCTGCGGCAATGATGTTTGAGGTATCCCAAACTTCGCCATCGGTAATAAGTAAAACGTCTGCCTTTTTCTCAGTACCTTTTAATTTGAAGGTAGATAGTAGGGCGTCTTCAATTTCTGTGCCGCCCATATTTGCTTCAGTGTTGCTTACTAGTAATGAGGCTGTGCCAATATTGAATTGATTGACTGGTTTAAGGCTGGAGAATTCATGTTTGACCTTGCTGCCAAATAGGGAGTAGCTAAAACGGTCATCCTCACGCAGATTGCTTAAGACGTGATGTAGAGCCCTCTTGGCGGATTCAATGCTATCGCCCGCCATAGAACCTGAGCAATCAACCAAGATTTTAATATCAGCACTAAGCTCTTTTTGATTAGCTAGTGCGGGAGGGCAAAAGCTAGCCAATACTGTACAACCTTCAGGACCCATCTGCTTATCAGGAGTCACAATAAAGAAGGACTCATTTTCGAGTTTGCTTAGATTGAGAATGAAGTCACGATCTAAGAAACCGGATCGTACTAAACCCACCTCAAGACCACTTTCACTTGTTGTTACTTGAACTTGGTGAGAAGGGCACTCAACGGTCACTTTTTCCATGCCGCCAGCAAGGAGGAGGGAGAGTGAGAATGGATACTCTACTAAGAAGTCTGTCTCTACTCCATGTTGCTCTTTAATTCCACCTTGGCTACTATCGCCATAACGAGGGGCAATCGTAGTCGGAAGGGTAAGTCTTACATGACCTTCTTCAAATCTCAGTAATTGAGAATAGGTATATTCAATAACAGCTTCTTCTTTTGGTTTGAGGCTACCTAAATTAACGGTATAAAGCCCATCTGAATTTTTCTCAAGCATTATTGGCGCATCGCCTTTGCTGATTGCCTTTTCATACTGCTCTTCGGCATTTTTCTTTTCAGTTACGACACCGCTTAAGCGCTTACCACCCATCTCAACACTTAAATCCATGAAGGTAGCACCCCAACCCATGGGGAAGGTATATACCGTCTCTAAGGTTTTTTTAGTGGTGTTTTTGTATTGCTGGCGAATAGTCATCTCCAGCAGAAGACCTTGTACCTTGCCTTTAGCACTAACAGATTGCAATGCCATTTGCTCGCCATCATCAGTACTTAAACCAACTACTTCATCCAATTCAATCATTGAGAATCCTTTTTTACATGTTCATATGCCTGTAAGACGCCTTTTAAGAATTGGCGCAATTCTTCAGGACTTAGGCCTGCTGTTTCTGGTGATACCTGCAACTCAATCCCGTCCGTAACCCAAAGATGAGTGCGAACTTCCACGTGACCTGGTCTCTTAGATCTTTCAGGCAGGGCAAGGGGTTCGCCGGATAGCACTTCACGAATTCGTTCAAGCGATATCCCGGATTCAGATAACTGCTTGATACGATGAATCTTCTCAAGGTGGAGGCTCAAATAGTGAGCTGCACGGGTTTGTCCTATTGGCTTATCTACCAGTCCAATTTGGATGTAATACCGCAAGGTCCTTGAACTCAAGCCAGATAGTGCGCAAAGGTCTTCAAAAGCGTATTTTTTGTCTTCCATAGGTACATATTAACACAAGTACTGTAAATATTACTGTTAATATATCAAAAAATAACGAATGGCAGCTTAAACCAAGAATTGGGACGAGGAGTTTATAAAAAGATGAGTTAAAACCTTCGTAACAATGGCTTCTAGTGCCAAAATATAGGAAATGATCATAAAAAGATGAATCAATTAGAAGATTTAGACCCAGTTATGTTGAGCGATGTGATCGCAAAAGAATGTTCGCATAAGACATTTTCAGCCTATGCGCGCGGATTAAATCATTCCAGCAAACAAGATTTAATAATTAATGATGCTTTTGCTATGGGTGTGCCTGTTCTTAAAGCATGGCTAGCGAGCCTACCAACAGTAGGATTTGTTGCAGTTTCAGAGGTAATGAGAGCAATTGAAAAGTATGACTCAATGAGCGAAAGCGATGCAAGAGAGCATTTCGCAGGAAGTGCTGAGATTTATAGGGCGATGCCTAAATTAACCAATGAGGTGAACGCAGAGCAGGATAAGCGGATGAGAACAATAAGCAAATATATTTCCAATATAAGTCCTGATGAAGACGATATGGCATCGCCTGAGTCCTTTTTTAATTTTTGCAAAAGTTCATTAACCGGAGCGCCAGGTAAGGTGATTGGCTTAAGGTATCGCGATGATGGTTTTTACACGCTAGAAGAAGTTGGGGAAGTTCTTGGCGTAACTCGCGAAAGAGTTCGCCAGATAGAAAAAAAAGCATTTCAAATAATTTCAGATTACTTGAGTGATGCCCTATTGCTTGTTTACGAGAAGCACAAGGTGAGAATAGAAAAAAAAGTATTTGGATTACGCTTCCTAATTCCGGTAGCATCATTTCCATCTGATTTTAAAAAATTAAATATTTACGATATTTTTATAATTGAAGCTAAGTTCGGTAGCCCAAGGGAATGGGCGAAAGCAGAATTTCAGGAGCAAAAAGGGTCATATGTAAGAGATCCAAAGGGGCTTGAAAATGCTACAAAGTACAGCGATAGAATTACTGAAACTATAAAGTCTTGTAAGCTGCCGATCCCAGTTGAAATATTCGCAAAGAACTCCGAACTTTCAGTACGTGATGTGATGGCGGGAATGCTTGTAGAAGAAAAATTCACCATTTACAACAATTATATTGTTGAGAAAAAAACAGCTACAACAAGGTTAAGAAGAGCAATAAATGCCCACTTGCTTTTAACGAAGTTTTCAAGAAAAGACGAGATGAAGGGGATTGAATTACCGGATCTTGCGGCCTTGTATCGTTATAACTTTCGCGATGATAGGTGCTCGTCAAGGGATTTGGATATTGTTTTTGTTCTGCACCCTCACTTATTTTTAAAACTATATGAATATGGCTGGGTCGCTATCAATCCAGAAGTAGAAATTGATGCAGCATTTTTACAGTCAAGAAGTGAGCTTAGTGTTGATGTAGATTCCGCTAAATCTAAGGAGAAAGAACTATATTCATTACTGGTTAATTTTCAAAATAAAGAAATAACTGGTAGCGAGGATAGCAAAAATCAAAGAAGAGAAAACATAAAATCTTTGATAAAGTTGGGAAAAAATCAAGGACACCTGAACTATCAGGATCTGGAAGTTATTGGCAAAGAATTTTCAAACAGTGATGATCTAAAAACAGTAATAGATATATTCAAAAATATTGGAATTCCTATTAATGGAGAAAATTTAGAGTTCGAAGGGGAGGGCTTTCAATCCGCAGATAGGATGAATGTGGAACAAGATGTCACGATTTTAAGCTCCCTTCAGAAAATTTTATCAAGTGGGGCAATGCGTTTTGAGGATATAAGGAGAAATTTAGTATCTGGGTCTAATAACCTCTATTCTCGCGCAAGTACTGGCCCAGTTCTCATTAATAATCAAGATGTTTTCATGAGGTATGCGCCATCGATATATGGTTTGAGAGACTCAGAAAATGATCTTGAGTACTTGCGAAATGCGAGAAATTTGCTATTAGAGATAGATCAGTGTGAGATGTATTGCTTGTCAGCAATGGCGGGGGTTGGGGTGGGCTCATACCCGTTATGGGATTATCAAATGGAATATCAATGGACTACTTGGTTATCCAAAATAGATCAGCCTGAGTTAGTGTCTAGTCTACTATTTGTTGCTAATCCGAGCGAGTGGCCATGTGATGATTGGGAAAGAAGGAAGTGGGTTGAGCGAAAGGCGCAGTTATCATATTTTGGATTGAGGGAAAAGAATAGATTCACAATTCAAGAAACAGAAGTTTCAATTTACCAGGTTATAGCAGCAGCAACTGCATCAATTATTGAAGGTTTTAGTAGTTGGGCATTAATCAATAGGGCGATTGGAGCAAGACTAGATGATCGACACAGCCAATCATTATTGGCACTATTGGTCTATCTTGGCATTGCAAAGCAAGGGAATAGCTGGCAAGACGTGCATGAATTAACTGACGGGGCTAAAGCAAAAGCCATTGGATTGTTGGACGATTACTCAAGATATCTATTAGATGGACAATCAGAATCATTGTATGAGGCCATTGATAAGCATGTAGAAGATTCAATTAATCTTGGTTGGGTGGATAGGGGTGAAATTTGTGAGTTACATGCAAAGATATTGGGCTTGATAAGAGTTGACGGTTCGGTTGAGGATCATCAAATTGCGACTCGGACCACAGATAACCAAATTTCACTTGATGATCAAATTAAATCCGCTTTATTGGCAAGCAAAATTGAGAAAAGCTGGAAAATATGATTGAAAATGAAATAGAGTCAGGAAAAAATGAGATTCGTAAATTACTTTCGTCCTACAGAACAAGGGAAAACGATCTAGTTAAGAAGTTTTTTACACCATGCTTTAACTTTTGCAATAAGTATCAGCGGGCAGCTGGATATTTTTCAAGTACTGCATTGGTAACTTGGGCTTCACTGTTAGAGAGACTAGATTCTGAAGATATTTTTATCGAATTACTTATCAGTCCTGAGCTGCAGCTTGACGACATTAATACGCTTAAGAATGCCACGTCATATGATATTAAAAAAGAAAAATTACAATCAATATCCGACGCGGTAATCGCAAAATTTATAGAAGATACATCAGACAAGAAAGCTCGACTAGATGCATTTTCTTGGCTAATCCTCAATGAGAAATTGAAAATAAAGTTTGCATACCCTATGCATCAAGAAGACTCAGACTTGTTTCATCAGAAAACAGGCGTCTTTTATTTCCCTTGGGGTGATATTGTCGCATTTGAGGGTTCCGCAAATGAATCTTACTCAGGGCATATGCGAAATTGGGAGAAGATCCAGGTTTTTAGAAGCTGGGTGGAAGGGGATTTAGATAGGTTAAAAAATACAAAGCTGGAATTTGAAGAGTATTGGCAGGGTCTTGAAGATCTTCTCTTGGTTGTGGACTTATCTCCAAGTTCTGTTTCGAAGCTTAGGGCAATAGCACCAAATATATCGCCAATTAAAAAAAATCCAAAAGGAAAAAATTTATCGACAACACCTACTAACTGGGGCCATCAGGATGAGGCCCTGAAAATATTTTTGGATAAAAAAGCTGGTATTTTGGAGATGGCTACTGGAACAGGAAAAACTAAGACTTCACTAAAGATCTTGCTAACGCTACTCCAAGAGAAAAAAGTATCACAGGCAATTATATGTACCAATGGAACTGATCTTTTGAAGCAGTGGTACGAAGAGGTTATTGAAAATAATGTCTTGCAGCTTGGTCTAATTAATAAGGTGTTTAGGCAGTTCGACTCTCATAAGGAGGCTGGATCGTTTCTGCTGCACAAAGAAAAATCAATATTAATTATTTCTCGTGATCAGTTGCCAAAGATAATCAATGAAATAGCTTCAGAAGACGGAAAAAATACTTTAATTATTCATGATGAGGTTCATGGAATGGGGTCGGAAGGTAGTGTAAAAAAACTTCATGGCACACATAACAAGTTCGTATATAGACTGGGGTTGAGTGCTACTCCAGAACGAGAATATGACCAGGAAGGTTCGGCGTTTATTGAAAGTGAAATTGGCCCAATAATTTATAGTTTTTCTATCGAGGATGCTATAAAAAAAGGGATTTTGGTAGAGTTTGATTACATACCAATTCCATATGAGTTATCCGAGTCTGACCGCCTTAGGTTAAGAGGTGTGAGGGCTCGACAAGCAATGAGGGCTAAGGAAGGTAAACCAATGTCTCAGGAGGAGGTAGCAAGAAATTTGGCTGATGTTTATAAAACAGCAGAAAATAAACCTCTATGTTTTAAATATTTTGTAAAAGATGACCCAGAAGTGCTTAAAAATAGCATTATTTTTGTTGCAACAAAAAACTTTGGAGAAGAGATTTTAGGCGTAGTATCAGAATTTAGTTATAACTACCGTACGTATTATGATGAAGATAGCAGTAATAACTTAATCAAATTTTCCAAGGGTGAAATTGATACTTTAATAACCTGCCATAAAATTTCTCAAGGTATAGATATTCAAAAATTAAAAACAGTTATTTTGATATCTTCTGATAGGGCAAAGTTGGAAACAATACAGAGGATAGGTAGATGTTTGCGTTCTGATATTCGGAATCCGGGTAAAAGAGCTTTGGTTGTAGATTTTTATAATGCCGATGCCACAGAGGGTTCCGCTGATATTGCGAGAAAAAACTGGCTAACGGGTTTGTCTCAAATTAAAAGAGGTGCTTAATAAATGATTGACTCAGAAATATCAAAGGCGATTTCTAAATCAGCTAAAGAATTAGATCAAACAGAAGATTTCATCAAGAAGTTAACTAATTGGGTTAATGAGGCTGGAAGCGGCGGCATCACAATAGCTCAAAATAATGAATTCCTTACTACTGTTATAAATGCGATTTCACTAAAGAAATAAAAAATGAAAATTCAGATAGAGGGCTGGGATAGCCGAGGATTTCGTTGCCCTGACGTGACAGTAAGCTTACTTGTTAATGGTTCTCCAGGGAAAGTAGCGCTTATCCAAATGCCAAATGGAACTGGAAAAACTACAACTTTAAAGCTGATAAGGGCCTCTTTAACTGGCTCAGCAGAGAAGTGGTCGGCGGATGAGATTAGAGAGCTTCGTTCTTTATCTGATAAATCAATTTCTCAAGGCAAATTTGTATTAAGACTATTGGTTGACTCAAAAAAGCTAGTAATTGAAACGGCAGTCAATTTTGAAGATGGAAACGTACGATATACGACCTCCTCACCATTGTTAGGGGGGGTGGTTGAGGGTTGGCAGCCCCCTGATCAAATTAAAAGATTTATGGCTGAAAAATTTGTTTCTTTATTCATTTTTGATGGTGAATTTGCTGCTGATCTTTTGGACTCTCGTAAGGCAAAAGCAACAGAGGCAATAGATACATTAAGTCAACTTGATTTGTTTGATTTGCTCAAAGAGCAAGCAGATGCTAGATGGGAGCGAGAAGAAAAAAATGCATCAGGGAAAAGTAAGCAATTCTTAGCAGAGCTGAGGTTAAAAGAAGGAAAATTAAAAGCGAAACTTGCAAATCTGAATATAACAAAGGTTGAAAATACAAACAAGCTAATTTCCAATCGAGACAGAATTAAAGAACTTTCAAAATCACTCTCTGAAAAAATTAATGAAAATGAGCTATTAAAAATTGAAAGAGAGAGTTTATTAAACAAGAAAACTAATGCTGAGATAGCGCTTAATAATGCTCTTGATTCATTTATGGGGGATCTGAGATATCCACAGAAGTTATTTGAAGGTTTTTCAAATCAACTTCACGACTTCAAATTGAGCCTAGATAATGCAAAACTTCCAGATACTAGTTCCCGCCAATTTTTTATTGATTTGTGTGAACAAAAAATTTGCGTATGCGGTCGAGAAATTGGCGTAACTGAAAGAGATCACATTCTTGAGCATGCTGAAAACTATCTTGCTGGTGATGTCTCTGGAGTTTTAAATGCAATAAAAGGGGATATAGATCTATATGTTGATCCTGTATTTAAGACAGATTTTAAAGACCTGAGGGATGTTCTTGAGAGATTTCAAGAGCAGTATTTTGTTGCCTGTACTGATTTTGCTAAATTTGAAAATAAAGCAGCCAAAACTCAAGATGATGAATATGACAAATGGAAAACAGAGCAGATCAATCTTGAAAATGAATGTACTGAGATCAATAGAATATTAGAGCTATTAGATGCTCCCTATAGGCCAAATGATGATGAAGGGTCATTAAGTATTAAGTCTATTGACTATCAGTTAAGAGATACTCAAGATAAAATTGCTAAGGTTACCGACACTGTTGATTTGCGTGATAGATTAAATATTTTACGAGATGTGCTTTTGAAAGCCAAAGAATTGGCAAAAATTGAATTACATAATCAGTTAATTGCGGAGTGTAATCATAGGCTGCGAAGTGTTTTATCTCAAAGCCCATTACAAATTGAAGGAATCGATAATCACATTAGACTTCTCGGACAGTCATCTGGAAGTGTGGGGCAAACATTGGCTGTTGCGTATGTATTTCTAACTGCTGCTTTACATAGGGGCAGTCATCAGTTTCCGTTAGTTGTGGATAGTCCAGCAGGCTCGCTAGAAAAGCTTGTGAGAGGTGAGATTGGTAGGGTAATACCTGAATTATGTGAGCAATTTATTTCTTTCATTATTGATACTGAAAAGGATGGGTTTGTTCCTGCATTGGAGAGTTCTGCCAAGAATGAGATTTGCTACATCACTATTTTCCGAATTAACAAAAATTCAGAAAGGTTACTGGAGAGTGTTCCACAGAATTTAAAGAATGTAAGTGGCGATTCAGCAATAGTAATAGGTAAAGAATTTTTTACAGAATTCACCTTGGCTAAGGAGCAAGAAAATGTTTAGATTGAAGCCAGAGGCGGATGACTGGTTTAAAGGTATTTATAACAGGGGCGCTTTAAAAACTAAATGGGATATTTATTATCTTTGTCTCATGATGGGGCTTGCTGGTTCCAAAGCAAGTTCAGCTACAGGTGCAGTTGATTTGGTACATTACTTCATCGAAGACTACAAAAAGTCCTCCCGCTTGATAGTTACCTTATTCTTATCTACACATCTTAAAAAACTAGGGATTGAGTTGAGCGATCGATTAGAAGCTAAAAGAGTTTTAGATGAGTATTTGGATCCAAGTAATTCCACGGCTTTGAATAGCGATGGATTCCGGACGATGAATGAATATGCTCAAGGCGGATTCTTATTGCTTGCCGAAAATATTGGTAATCGACCGGATGATCAGGTTACGTTTTTGCTGCGATATTATGATTTACTAAATAAAATAGCTTCTGAAAATCCGGCCTGGGCTACTGTTTAGGAATTAAAGGGATAAAGTTAAATATTTTTGAATTGAATCTGTATCTGCGTTATTCAGATAGGATATGCCTCTGTGTAAGTGAAGTTTGAAATAGTTGTTGAGCTCAACCTTTTCTAGTCTTATGGAATCTCCTTTTGCTTTCAAAAGTAGAAGGTTCATATACAAGGCTTCATTACCGCCTGCGAATGTTTTCCATGTCATCTCAACAGAACTGTCAGTAATGATATTTTCATTCGGTAAAGGTGTTTTTTCTTTGATGGATAGGCAAAATGCCCATCGGCAGAGTACGTTCCAGTTTTGAATTCCAGTTCGCCTCTTTAATGTAATTAGTTGATTTTTTGCTTTTTCAGAAATTCTTACGTTATCAATCATTTATCTAGTCTCTTGTGTAAAGTAACCATTTTTAAATACTGAAGACTGCGAAGATTCATCGTATTCAATGCAATATTCGTTTGAAATATGAGGCTTAAGGGATTCGTAATGCTCTTGAGTAACTTCTTCATCAGTAGAGAATATTAAGACTTGACCGCTTGCCTTTGGAAAGTAATTGGCGATTAACTTTTGCCTGTGTGGGCCATCAAGCCTTCCTAATGGAGTGTCAATAACGGTAGGTAAAGTTTTTCCAGAAGACTTTGCAAGAGCCCATAAAATCGCAACAGATAATAGCTGTCGTTCTCCTGCTGAGAGAGTCTTCGCTGGAATTTCCTCGTTGGTTAATTTAAAAATTCCTAAAGAAAAATCTTCTTCAGAAATAATAAATTTGAGGTCAAACTTATTTTTTCTATGTAAAAGTCGGAAGCAATCGGTAATTTCGTTACTTAAGGATTCTAAGTGTTTATTAATTAAATTGGATTTAAATTTAATTAAAGTCTCCTTTGATTTTCTGGAATGATTCAATACCCTCTTACTAACGATAAGATCTGTTTTCTGGTTTGCAATTTCAAATAGTTTTTTTGTAATTTCTTTTTCAACCCGATCCTGTTGAGTGGAGATATGATTAAGTTCTTCTTGAATCATTTCCATTCTGGTCAGGTCTTTGACTTGATCTTTTTGCTTGTTATTTAAAGCTTCTATTAATTTATTTATTTTTTCTTCTTCTGGTACGGCCTGAAGATTCCTTTGCACGGCATCAATTTCTAAGTCAATATCATTAGACTCTTTAATTTTAGAGCCAATCAAATTTTTGACTTCATCTAATTCTGCTGTTGTTGGAATGTCAGATTTATCTATTGTGAGTGAGTTTAAGGAAATTTCATGTGCAAGATTTGAAATTCTCAGGTCTAAATAGTCCGTAATTTTATTCAGGACTTCTGGATAAATTTCATCCATTTTTCTTATTTCAGACTTTATTAGATCAACCTCATTTGTAAATAATTTTAATGTTTGTTCGCTATGTCCAGATGAGCTAGATATTGTTATTTTAATTTCATCAATTAATTCTTTAATCAATAAAAGTGGAGCATTGCCACCTGCTATATCAATTAGCTCAAGATGTAGTTGAATTTTTTTAGCACTCAACTCTTTGTGTTTTTCTTGAAATCCTCTCCGATTTAGAAGTAAATCAGCACCTAGGAGTTTCATCTCTGCTTCAATCTTATCGATTTCGAGTTGAGTTCGATCTAGCGTATTTTGTATGGTCCCTAGGTTTTGATTTAGAGCAGCTTTTTTCTCTCCTAATTCATTTGCTAAAGCTTCTTCTTTATCAAGGGTTACTGACCCTATATTCTCAACTATTTCAGCAGCTTTTCTTTTTTCAATTTGAGTTAGGCTTTTAATTAAGCTTTCGATAGAATTTATGCCCAGTAGTGAGTAAATTCCATTTTTTAAAATACTAGATGATCTAAGTGGATCGGCCAATCCTTCAATTTTTTCGCCATCAAAAAAGAATAATTCTGAAATTTCAGAAGGCATATATTCTTCTACAAATTCATGCCACCTATCGGATGATGTTTGATCAAAATTATCATCACGTTTTACTTCACAAACTTCCTTTATTGAATTTCCTGATTCATGCCAAATTCTTGAGATTTCAATTTTTTCGTTTTTACCATTTAACTTACTTGTAAAAACTAGCTTTAATCCAGCCCCCAATTTCGGTGATACGTCCCTATTAATGAGTGATCGCAGATAATCGTCATAAGCTGTCTTGCCTCTATTTGAAGTTTTTGCTAATTTTCCGTATAAGACTATTTGCAAGGCATCTAAAAATGTTGTTTTTCCTGACCCGTTATAGGCTCCAAAAAGAGTAATGGGCTTTTTGTACTTTGGCGAAAGCTCTACGTTATGTTCACCTTTGTATATACCGAAATTGGTCAAAGTCATTTCATTTAAAATCATTCTTGACCACCGATTTGTTCATTCACTTGGTACATTGCTGATGCGTTTAAGCTGGGGCTCCCATCTACCATGCTTCTTGACAATTCTTCTCCATCCTCTATGGATTGAGCTCTTTCTTCAGCAAAAGCTAAAGCTTCCTCTTCATTCTCAAAACCCCCATTAATTAACGCTTTTTCAAGGGACTCATACATTCCAACTCTTCTAACTGCTGATGAGTAGCCCCTTTCGATATTCAGTAAGTTTCTAACTAATTGATAGTGCAGATCATCCGGCTGATCGTCCTTAGAAGCAATTTTTCTTAGAAGTTCAATATCTGCGCGATTGAAGAGACGTCCTTCATCAATTTGGTCAAAAGGATAATCCCTCCCTGTTGCCCTCTTATAAATTATTGGAACCCTATCTTCTATTTCATTTTTTTCCTTAACCCAAATTCTTCGAATTTCTTCAATTTCTTCATCGGGGAGTAGTTGAAAATTTTCAGTGCCTGTTTCTCCTGATGCCCTAACTTCCTCTTGCGCCTTAAGAAGTTCCTCGAGTAATTTCTCTCGATAGCTTTGTAGGTAAGGTCCGTGAACAAGCTTTTTCTTCCCTGTATCTTTGTCATCCATGATTGTCAGTCGACCATCCATCCTTCTGAAATCACGCCTTTGAAAGTCATCAGTTATGTCTAAAAACTTATTTCTAAATTCAGAAAGCGGGGTCATCCACTTTTTATCTTCGTCATTTTTGATCATTGCTTGCATTGATTTGTCTTTATCAACCAATGTGCATACAAAGCAACCAAATCTACTGTCGCCACAGCTTGGGGTCGATGTATCTACCACTAGTGGGCATTCGTTATCTGCAGTTGCGCCGCGATACATGTTTAATAGTTGATTATTTTCATATCCCCATGGATTAGGATAAGTAACAAGGTATTCCCATACGTCATCATTTGTCCATGAAACAATTGGTGGGTAAATCCAGACTCTATCTAGTTTAGGATTTCCATTGCGACTAAGTAAGTCTCTAGTTGAACCCTCATAACTCTCCATTACTCGTTTTCTGGCACTACTTTCAGCTTTTCTTGTTCCGAGAACTAAAATTGCTTCTCCATTTTTTGCTACGACATCAAGAATGAAATTATTTGATGGATTAATTTTTAATCTACTTGTGCACCATCTAAACATTGGGCGTGGGGCTGGATACCCTTTCCCGATCAAATTGACCCAGAATCTATCTGATAGTTCAGGCGTCAGTCTTTTTGGCTCAATAGGCATTTTTTGATCTAATGCCTCAAGCCGCATTTTTTCTAATGACACTTCAACCCACATTGCTACTACTGGATTTTCTACAAGGGTATCTGTGCTAATTACATATATTGTTTTAGTTCTTTTTTCTTGATCTAACTCTTTAATTGCGTACCAAATCAACTGCAAGCACGCTGTAGAGTCTTTCCCTCCACTATATCCAATGACCCAAGGCAGTGAATCACTTAAATAAAGTTTTTTTATGTCTGATTTAATAGCATTTACTTCTTCATCAATACTTGTCTCATCAAAAGCTGATTTTTGGAAATTCTGCACAAAATTTATTTTTTTTTCATTCATATTAGCCTCGTTTATATGCCTCTTCCATTCTCTTTTCCTCTGGTGAGAGTTCAAGCCCTAATTTATGTTTAATTAGGTTAGTTGTTAGCGTTACATTGCTCGATGTTTTTGAAACTCGTCCACCTACTAATGCTCTGCCTTCCCATATTTTTGTATTTGCCCTTGTCCAATCTACATTTTTTAACTGTTCTATTTTTACTTTCCAGTTTTTTGGAAACTCATTAAGTAGTTGGCTGCCAGCTATACCAATCGACTGCAAGGCTATACCATGTGAGTGAATAAGATCTTTTCTAATCTCTCCAGCTGTCAGACGATTTTTCCTAACCATATCCCATTCCGGTATCGTCTTAGAAACCTCATCCCAGAATGAGATGCAAAGTTTGGAGGCGTCCTCCTCGTCGTTTAAGTGTCGATGATCAAGTAGTGCATGACACCCAGTATAGATAGCACTTAATGTAAATAACTTGCGAGACCTCTCTGAGAGAGTACTTCTTTCCATTTCTACTAAGCCTTTAAACGCGACAGATTTAAGTGCAACAAGTTTTGCTATTTTGGACATATCGTTTCTATGATCGTAGAGAAGTCCAAGCGATCTGCTGGGGCGAATTGCATGTCTGTTGAGATCTGAGAACATCTGTTGGCTTCGTTCAAGCCCTCTATCAATAAAAAATACTACTGCAATCGATTCATCAGCTAATCTTGGCTCATCTCTTATGGCCATTTCTATTGCTGCTCTCCGGTGTTGTCCATCATTGACAATGATTTTTGAATTCATATCAATTTTTAGAAAGCCATTTCTTAGAGATTCTGGAGTATTATTAATGGTGGTAAATGTCACCTCTCCATCAATAGACGCTGTTATTGCAGAGAAAACATAGTTATCTGTATTTGAAGTTATATACCGAGCTATCTCTGGAATGCGTGTCTTATTGAGTGTTCTTTGGGCTCTTAACTCTGGACCCAATTCTTCTTCATCGAACTTAAAAATCTTATGAACAAGCCCAAGAGGGCACATCGATACGTAGTACTCTCTTCCTGCTTGGACTCCTCTTATGGCGGGAAAAGTGAAGTAATGATCTGTTATTTTTGACATAGGATGTATGTGATGTTGTTTGTTATTAATATAACAAACAAGCTAAATGTTTGTCAAATATTTAACAAACAAGCGCGATACACCTATTTAAACCATAAAAATCAATAGGTTAAAGAAGTTTTAAATTTTTTGTTTTTCAGGTGCCAAACGAACCGATATTAGAGCGACTTGATCTTACAAAGGCTGATATTTCTTATCATCAAGCTGTCTCAATTTTGGCTTGTCTGAAGCTGATTTACCCTGAAATCCAAGCGAGTTTTTTCTTAATTGAGCCTTTAATATTGCCTGCGGATCCTTTGCTGAAAACTCGAATAAGTTATCTGTACAGATAAGTGAATATATTTCCTGGGCGGATAAAGGTTTTTTTGCGTTTTTTAGAACTGTAAGAGCGGCTTCTATGATGGTCATGGTTTTTCTCAGTTGAATGATGATTTGAACAAACCGACATAACTGTCGTTTTTATTAAGGTTGGTTCTACTTATTGAAATATTACCCCAAAGCCTTCCTCAAATAAGGATCTATATCCCCTTGAGTCAGTAGCCACTGTTTATAGTCACTAGGTACTTCCGCCAACAACATGCCCTTATGTTTCCCAAAAGGCATGGTGGTTGGGGTTCTGGCTTTTTCAGACTCAGCGTATAAATCTTCAATGGTTTTAACGCCTAATTGCTGACAAATGTGATCAAGGATTACAGCGCAAATACCCACATCAATAATGGCCGAATGGGCATTACGTAATTGCTCACGTGCTGTATCGCGCTCTAAGTAGTACATGAGAGCACTTTGATTATGACTATCTAAATCAGGCCAAAGCTTACGAGCTAGGGCTAGCGTACAGATGCGTTTGACATCAGGCTTGCCGATCACTTCCCAGTCAAAGTCCACGTTATGCCCAATGATGTAGTCCACATGTCCAGGTAAGCTAAAGCTGGCTGATGGTGGGCAATCAACCAATTCCTCATCCATGATGTGATGTGCAGCTAGCGCACCCAGGGTAATGGGTTTACCAGGGTTATAACGCTGTACAAAAGGGTTGGTAACAGTAAAGGGCTCAATGGACTCAAGCTCAACCCAAGCAGCTTCAATTAATACGGGTTCTTTAATACCTGTAGCTTCGGTATCGAAAATGATGGTTTTGGACATTGTTGTTATTTATTTGAATGTATATAGTATGTTTCATTATCTATTCAAATTCCAATTTTGGAGAAAGTATGAAGCAATCAGATACGATGCAGTGGGCATGGACAAAAGTATTTGAAATGGCCGGTCTAATTTCAATTAATCAGAATGAACATGGGCTATCTAAAACCATTACTAAGATTGTAGATGGCAATACTGTGATAGTTGATGATTTCAAATTTAATGAGAGTCAAAAAGAGTACATTCATATCGAAATTACTGCAGATAAAGATGAACCATATTTGTCTATCAAAGTTGATCTGCCATGTGACAAATCGACACTAGATAAATTAGATATCTTAAGAAAAATTAATAACATAAATTCAAAACTAGGAAATCCTGGAATTATTTTTAATACTCAAAACAATCTATGCGAGTACAAATCTTATATATCTTTTGCTGGCTACCATTACGATAAGCATGATGACCCTGATTTTGAAGAGGACTTCTCCTATTGCCAAGATCAAGCAGCTATCAATTGGATGTTGAGCGCATTAGATGCACCAAGAGTTTGGCTGTCTGAGTACTAACCGTTACTTTAAGTAACGGTGGAGAGTATTTAAATCAATCTCACATAGTTCAACCCAAGCAGCTTCTATTAATACGTGTTCTTTAATGACAGTAGCTTCGGTATCGAAAATAATGGTTTTGGACATGGATAACTAGGAAGGGTAGACATGTATTTAAATATCTTAGAAATTAGTCAAAATATTACTCATAGTAAATGAAAGGATTCCACCATGGTTAAGAAGGTAATCTTTGAGCACTTATTCGCAGTAGATGATGGCCGGGGAATTCTGGCAAATGTAGTCTATAGGCAAATTAAAAATGATTGTATCGGCTGCTTTTATGGCTATGAAGGTGGCGGAGCTTATGCTGACGGATTATTTTGGATAGATAAAGACGGTCAATTGCTATTGGATTGGGACGAAAATGAGTTTCCTGAAAAGTTTCGCAAGACTTTAGATGAATTAACAGAGGTTCGAAATAGTTTTGGGGGCTATGACCCGGAAACTGAGGAGGAGGGATTTCCATCTAAGGAGGGGTATGAGCTAGGCGAAACTGATAATGCTGAAGATTACGATGAGCACTGGGAGTACCGTTCCGATGGCTTTGATAATGATGTAATTAAGTTAATCTCAGCATCTTGGGGGCTATCAATGAGCTGGAAGTAAGTACAGCCCTTAGTAAGGTAACGGTGACAATAGCATTTGGAACCAGCCTCGCATAGTCTGTCTTTCATCTAAATAATAAATTCCTTTTTGACTAAAAACCATCAGAAACCAGCCCAATTCATATCAATTTGACATTGGCTATGGTCTAGATAAGTTAAAAATCTTGCGTTGAGCTTGGATAAGATTCTGCCTTTCCTTTTCTGCCTTATAGAGTTTCTTAGATCTATCGCTACTTTGTTTGAGTTGGGCTAGTCTAGCTTTTTCAGGGGTGAGGGGCTTCATTGGTTTAATCGTTTTGATGGGCTGAATGCCGAATTCATAAAATCGCATCATGTATTTAAGCCTTTTGCCATCTACTACTAAAGTATGGGGCTCATACTTCCGTATAGCCTAGTACATTGCCTATCCCATATTGCATCTCACCTAGCTGTTTAGCTTGATATTGGTTTTCGGCATAGATCAGCGTATTGGCTGTTTGGGTTTGACTGATGCGGACCCACAATAAGTACTTCTTCATTTCATAAACCCTTCCTTAAGTAGTCCAGCAGCTCGCTCAATTTGCGCATCTAGCTCGCCAGCTTCCACAGCAGTCTTAATCATCTCTAGTGTATGTATTAGCTCATCAGGCTTATCGAGTTCTATCGCTGTTTTACCTTGGGCTATTTCTAAGGTTTTGGATCCATAGCGAACAACCAGGCAAGCTTTGCCATTTTGGGCAATAAACCACCAGGGCTTAATACGTTTGGGCACTTCTAGAGTTTTAATGTTGCCTTCCATATCTTTTAAGCGTTTGGTTTTGAGTGGGGCATAGCTAGTGCCAGCACTTTTAGCTTCGGCAAGTTGGATCTGCTCCCACAACTTATCGGATAGCTTATTGCGTCTTTGGACAACAGTGGGTAATTTAGAGGGTTTGGTGACAGTGACGAATTTCAGTGTTTCTAGTGTGCTCATGTTTTCTCCTTGGCAAATGAATGGGCACATATAACAATATGATCAGAAGTGGTGGTTGAGCAACCTGAAAATAGACAACCACAAGAAACCAGAAATTTAGTGGTGATTTATGTGGTTTGCTAAATAACTGTATGAATAGCTATCAGACCCTTAAAGACAGCAGTGCTACAGATCAGTGGTTTAGATCGCAGGGGCTAAATCCCTTCAAGTGCATCAATCCCGATTTGGAAGCCAAGTTCATTTTGGCAAAAAGAGCAGCTCATTGCTTATTGCAAGAACATGGACAGCTATTAGATGATGTGCAACTAAAGCAAGTGCAGGCATTTCACTTAAAGCAAACCAAGGCAACGGCAAGGCAAATATTTGGAGTATTAAATCTTTACAAGAAGATACGTAGGCAAAAGCATAGGCAATAAGACAGGCAAAGCAGGGAAGGTTAGCCCACCTAAAATGGCAGAAAACGCGGGTTGTAATATGTCGGCTAATGACCCCCCCCTTACATAATCGCTCTAGAGGTTATGACTATAAGGTGGCCGCAGGTTCCTATTAGGCAAATCAATGCCGAAATAGGTCGAAAGTTTTAATCCATCAGTCTTTCGGAATACCCTCTAGAGTCGTGTTAGCTGGAAGTGACATCAGACCAATCTACACGTAGCGGCGGCTCATAGTGCTTTTTAAGTGCTATAGCCGTCGTTTGACTAAAAGTTCTATCACCCAATCATCAATTAATAATTCCAATTATGATTCTTTAGTAATATGAGAAGAAGAAAATGTGATGAGCGATTAGCGAAATCACTAGTGAACATAGTTCACTATGTCAGCCCACACATATAGATTGACTTATATATAGCGAGTAAAAATACTGCGACTTTAGTTATTAAATTAATATGCTTTCTTGGAGAAAACATGGCTCAGTTGAAATATATGCTTTATGCGCACTATGGTTCAGTGGTCTTAACAGATGAAAAAGTATTTGATACTGATGATCAGGCTCTATGGGAGGATGTAAGATCATCTGCGGAGTTTCATTATGATGGCGATGATTTTGCTATAGCTTTCCCCTCAAAAGCTCCTTCCAATCCTGCATTATGGCTAGAATTATTTCAGATAATTGATTACTACGAATGGGATTCTCCAGGAGATTTAGGCATGAACGGCGTCCAAGTGTGGCAGGATAGAGAATTTCACGGAGAGATTATTGATGGTGATGGAAAAGTGGTTGCCAAGGAGTAGCTAAACTTTTCTCGTGGCGTCTTAGCCACATCTTTAGTCATTTGCACCATGGTTTTCCAGTAAAAACCACTAAATAAAAAAACTACAGGAAATTGCGCTTTCCTGTAGTTATCTTGTAAGTCTTTGAAATCGAAAGCCCTTTTTTCTGTGGCATTTAAGCCATAGTCGGTTGTCCAAACCAAACATCAGAAAACATACTGTAGCTGTGTATTTATTACATTTAAAGGACAGCTATATGCCACAAGCAAAATCGTTTAGTAGTGCAGAACTTACCCAAGTTTTGGAGTATGTACAAACCACCAAACACAGCGTACGTAATCGCGCTATGTTGCTATTAACCCATTGGGGTGGGCTCAGAGTAGGGGAAGTAGCAGCCCTGCGTGTATGCGACGTTTTAGACGGGGAAAATCAGGTGAAAAGTGAGATCCGCTTATTGCCAGAGCAAACTAAGGGACGTCATCCACGCACAGTCTTTCTCAATGAACGCTTAAAAGCAGAGCTACAAGCGTTTGCCAATGAGATAACCGTTAAAGACCGTAACTATGCATTCTTTCCCACACAAAAGTATCCAAAGCGTGGGTTTACAGCAAACACATTAACTCAGCACTTTAAGCACATCTATAAAGAGTCTGGAATAGCTGGCGCTACCAGTCACAGTGGCCGTAGAAGCTTTATTACCAACCTAGCTAGCAAAGGTATCGGGGTAAGGGTGCTGATGAGCTTAGCGGGTCATCGCAATATCGGTACTACACAAGCTTACATTGATGTGAATGACGATATGAAGCGCAAGGCAGTTGAGCTTATTTAGATTTACGGGCTTTAAGCTCTGGACGATAGGTGCGCATGCGTTCATACATCGCATCAAAGTCGTAGTGAGGGATGATGACTTTTTTAGAGTTCGGGTAGCTTCCCCGCGCCGCATTCTCTGCTACATACTTTGCTTTGAGTAGTGTTCTGCTGGTTAAGATTGCCATGTGCTCTTTAGGGTCCGCTAAGGCTAAGGTCTTTTTGGTAGTTTCAAGCTCGAGAGCCTTGGCATGCTTTGGGCTCACTTTAGCCAGTGCGCCAATCTTCCATAACTGCGCCTCTGGTAAGCGTGCGCGATACATTAGCGTATGCAGCTGAATAAAGAGGGGTGCTGAGCGCAGACGTTTAGCAGCTAGGGGCCGACTCGCCCTTTGCGATTTAGTCGGCAGTGCTACTTTAGCCATATCAATGAGCTTTGAGACTTGTCTTAATAGATAACTTTTGGGCATGCCTAATGGAATACCTACAACCAAGCTAATAGGCTTGCCTTCATTAGCTCTCGTTTTAGTAAGGTACTGATCTAAGACTTTATGAAACTGGGGCTCTACTTGCTCGTCTTTTTCAATGCGGGCAATTTGCCAAACTTTAGGTTTGCTATGGGGGCTGCCATAGATATTCAACCCCCGTTCTTGCCACCACTCTTTAAATGGCTTTTTAGAAACATCGCCAAATAAGTCATAGGTCTTTAAAACATCTTCAAAGTCATTGAGTACCTGCTCGGTTTCGGCGCTAGACAAAGCCACTTTTTTACCGGCGTTATAGAGCGCAAGAATGCACTTACGCTGTTGCGCCTCTGTCGCTTTACTTTCTTGTAATTGCTTGGCTAGTGCATAGCTTGGGCTTAGACGTAAAAACTCCAGCATGAGCAACACATAACCCTGTATCCCTTTGGTGGACCAATCGGCCATGGTGCGACCTGGAATCCTTACTTTTCTCTCTTTTTGCATCGAAATATATTAGCACTTAATTATTGGTAATAACAGTCAATTCAAAATAGGTGTTAAGTAAGTTTTAATAGAAACATAGCAATTTCGCTATTTCTAGGGAGTTAAAAATGAATGAATTCATTGAGGTAAAAGGTGATTTAGTAGTAACCAAGACGCTGATTGGACAGGCCGAAGATTTGGCAGCTGAGCATGAGGCATTTAATACGAACTACGTGATCGGTGGTCGTCAGGCGCTCTATAGCTTATTGGGCAAGATTGCAGCTTTAGTTGAGCAGTTTGATGCGGCTGTAGATAAAGATGAGCTGCTAGAGCTAGTGCGTACTCAGTTACAAGATCAGTACGGCATTAAAACGCAGCAAAACACCTCCGATATTACGGTACTAGTGCGTTACATCACCCGTGCAGATCGTAAAACAGCGCACGTGTATGCCAGGGCGATCGAAACAGCGAGAGCTAATCAAATAGCGCCAGCGCACTTTGCAGGATATTTAGAGCAAGCAGGTGGGGTTGAGCGCATTCGGGCTAATGGGGTGGAAAACATAGACAACGGTATATCAAAGCCCAGTTTGCAAGAAAAGCTTGATCTCACACGCAAATATCTTAATGCTCGCAGAGAGTTTCCTATTGCGACTGTCAGAGTGAGCGCAAAGCAGGCTGTGAATTTTGGTGCTGCTAGTCACTTAAACGTATTGGTTTGCTCGGAGCATGAGGGGCGTTACTACGTATTAGCAAAGTTGTCAGCTGATGAGGCGCTCGAGAAAAAATTGGTGGAAGCGTTAGCGCAGCAACTGCCAGATGACTTAAAGCAGGCGCATAAAAACGTCGATCGTTTCTATGCCAAGGCAATGAAAAAGCGGTCACAAAATACGCTCAAAGCACTTATAAAACAGAGACCGGCAGTAGCTGCAGGAATGTTACGGGCTAACAGAATTCGTTCTTTGGCTCTTGCTAAATCAAATACTCAATCTATATAAAGGAGTAATACATATGTATGCAACGAAAACAAACGCCGCTATAGCTAATAAAATAATGAACTTAGAAGTGGGTTCGCATTACGACAATGACGACTATAGCGATTTGGAAAAGCGCTATGCGAACGTTGAGAAATACATCAAGCAGATTGCGAATAGCAAGATACACAGCTTGATTGTGAATGGACCTCCTGGGGTAGGTAAGACGTACTCGGTTGAGAACTATTTAAACCAATATGCGCAAGGCAAGTACAAGGTAGTTAAGGGACATATGACGCCGCTGAGCTTGTATGGCAACTTGTACTTTCACAGAGAAGCAAATAGCATTTTAGTGTTAGACGACATTGACTCAGTGTTTAAGAAGATCGAAGGCGTCAATTTACTGAAGGCAGCAATTGATACATCGCCAGTACGCAGAATCAGTTGGGAAAGTACAACGCCGTTAAAAGGCACAACTATTCCTGACTCGTTTCAATTTAAAGGCAGTGTAATTTTGATCTCTAACATCGGTTTCGATGGATATGCTAAGAGTAATCTATCGGCGCACTTAGACGCATTAAAAGATCGTAGTTATAAGATTGTTGTTGCTGATAGCTCAAAAGAAAGCTGCTTTAAGCAAGTTTGCTTTATGGTTTGTAAGAAAGACTTACTGCGCAGTTTTAATTTAAGTAAGGAGCAGCAATATGCACTATTGCAGTACATCGAAACAAACTTAGAAAAGCTAGACAAGGTCAGTTTACGTACCGCTGTGAAATTAGCGCAGCTGATTGTGATCAATGCTGATGATTGGCAAAGCATGGCAGACAGTGGTTTGCTCAATGAATCTGAAGAATAAGGGGATGGAAATGATTAATGGCAATCATTTGGTCAAGTTATGCAATGGTAGCGAAGTCACTTGGGATGAGTTTTCAAGGTGGAATGGCAGTCGACAAACTACAGCGCTCAGGGGCAAAAGGCTACCGGTTGATTTTGGTAGAAAAAGATCTGACATTATGAACAGGGGTTATGCGCAAGGTACGATTGATAAATCTAAGTGGCAAAGAAGGGTGATGACGCCTTTAGGGGAGTTTGCTTCAATTAAGATTGCTGCTGAAGCTTATGGTGTATTGGGTCAAACTATCCATTGGTGGATTGAAAGATCTCGTAAGCCAGGATTTTATTTTTTAGATCCAATGCTACCTAAAATGCGAAAAAACTTAAATGCTGCTAGTAAGGCTGGCATGAAGTCAGCAAGACCAATTATGACCCCAGCTGGAGCATTTCCGACTATGCGAGCTGCAGCTGAGCATTATGGGGTTATTAAAGACTCAATTCGTAATTGGCTAAAAAGAAAACCTGAATCGTTTTACCTTTTAAATAAAGAGCCTTTATAAGTAAGGGTACGGTTCATTTGGGTTGATTTTTTGAGCGTTTCTTAAAAGGACATCATATGGAAAAAGAGAGCTACACAAGAACTGAGATTTACGAAATGCTGTGGGTTGAGCCTACTACTAAAGTAGCTCAGCTACTTGGCATATCAGATGTAGGGCTTGGTAAATGGTGCAAAGCCTATGGTGTTCCAAAACCTAAGCTTGGATATTGGGCAAAGGTGCAGCACGGAGTGGAGGTTCCTGAAAGGGAGCCTCTAGAACCCTGGTGGAATGAACATGAACCATCATTCACAGTTAATGCCATTGAGAAAGCAAAAATTCTAGCAAGGGCTAATTTAGAAAAATCCGAAGCCCCTATTTGGGAGATTTATAAGGGCAATAGATTTGATGCTGCTGTAGATAAAACATTTGAGAGCTTTGATGTCGACAGTGTTTCTAAATTTGGCCGCACTGCGTCTAAACAAGGCTTTGCTGTAGACATCTCACCTAAAAGTACGGGAAGGGTGAAAAGGGTCTTGCAAACCCTGGTTACTGAGCTTAAGAAGAGCGGTTATGACACATTTGGATACAAGCGGTATTCAAATCCAGAAGTCACTGGATTTATCAAAGATGGTGAGAAGTATTCTGTCTCTTTATACGAAGCAAGTACAAAGCTTGATAAGCCAATTAAAAAGAAGAAAACTTGGTCGCACAACGGTACTAGTCATGACTACTATGAAACTATTGAATATGGATCGGGCGGAAAGTTAGAACTTCATTTATCCCATGATGACCTTTACGGCAGAAGAACGATTAAAGATACATCCAGGGCTAGCTTAGAAAGTCAGCTAGGAAAGACTTTAGTTATTTTTAGTGAAATGGCTGTTGAGGCAAAGGCCGCTAGAGAAGAACGTGAAAAGCGTGAACTTGAGCAGAAAATTCGAAACCAAAAAAGACTAGATAGGGCCTGGGCTATTAATGTCAAAGAATGGAAGTGGGAGCAGTTAAGTACTATTTCTCAAGAATGGGATCAACTGCAAAAGATTAGAAGATTCATTGCAGAGGTTCAATCTAATGAAGGTATTCGTAAGGCGAATGAAGATCTTAAGGATTGGCTAGCATGGGCAAAAGAGGAGGTAGATCAAAGAGATGCTATTAAGTTAGCAGAAGAGGGCGAGCCTCTACCCGGCCAAGGCGAACCAGATCGCGAGGGCTTTAAAGTTGCCTATGACTGGATGGATGAATATGACGACGACGAGGACGATGAGTAGCTCTAAACCACTTTGGAGCAACTAAGTGATAGATGGTTGCTCCAAAAATCCTTTGGTTTGGAAAACCAAAGAGTGAGCCAGCACTTCTTTTAAATCTCCAAATTTGCTTATACATTTGCTTACATACCGACACCGACCACCCGCAGAGCCCCTTTTTATATGGGTCTATCATGGGCTTCTGCTCTCATAACCAGAGAACCTAAACTCGACCTAAAAATCACAAAAAGAAGGCTTTTGAGACTAAAGGTGAGGTTTGGAGTTGTAGGCGTTGCTTTAAGTAACGGTTATTGACTCATGCTATTTTTAATATAAGACCTTAGGTCTTCTAGGCTATAGAAAACAAGCTCAGGATATTCGCTTAAAAATAATTTTAGGTCGATTACTTCTGTGATGCCTTTTTTTGCTTGTCTCGAACTGGGCTTAGACATCTTGATTTTCTTTGTATGCAAAAGATGATGCCAAATTAGATATATTTTTGATACCTTTTCAACAAAATCTTCGCAGCTAAATTCTATAAAAATAGTAGCATCGTTGCCGTCAACAACTTTAGGGGAGCCGGGCAAATTATCAACTGTCCCCGTCCATCTTTTACCGCTTGCATCGCCACGCTCAACTATTCTGATTCTCAGATAATTTGCTTGGGAAAATAGCTGCTTTATATTATTGAGGGATAAGCTATCCAATCTACTTTCTCGTTTATTAGTAACTTCTGTATTTTTCTCCCACTTGCTAAGCCACTCCGAAATAGATCCTAATGAGTGACGGCCTTTATTGTGCAATGGAGAGCTCTGATCTGGAGAGAGGAATATTTCACCCTCTAAAAAGAGCATTAATTCATAAGCAATCTGATCGTGGTATCTCTTACCATGGTATTTTGGCTTATCTTTTAAGGAGGCTTTCACATCAACGTATTGTGGTTCACTAGTATTTTTAGTCTTTAGAACGAAGTCTGTATGACAATAGTTAGTTCTCTCAATCTCAAATCCCAATGATTCACAATATTTTTTGTAAATAAACTCACCAAATGCACCAAGCTGAGATTTATTGGAAAAATCGACTGGCATTCATTTTCCTCAAATTAACTTAATCTTCAAAAGATAGTGTGAATGGCCATACTTTAGATAGCCCTAATAAATCATCTAAGTCATCCCACTTATATGTGTAAACATTATCAAACTTTTTAAACTTCTTAAGTGCTTTATCTAGGTCAATAATAGGTTGAATAAACTCATCATCATCGTCAGTAGTGTCTAGTGCGAAGTTTGCATTGAATGAATCAATAATTACCTGAATAATTTTTTCATTTTGTGGATCAATATTCAAAATGACTTCATCGTTTTCAATTTCAGGCTCTCTGCTACTTGCATAGCTGTAACCAGCCGCACTATATAAAACTGACTTCACTCCACTCAGGGAAATATCATTACCAATGAAGCAGGTTTGTTCAGAATACATAAGGGCATAAACAGTATCGTATATTTCGCCGCCAGTTGACCCTAACCCAATGACAAAAGATGGAGGCGGAGCCTCATCATCAATAACAGCTTGATATTCAACTTCAGCTGGGTCTTTACCGACAATTGTCTCTAAGTTTGTATAAAGATCTTTTGTTGGCACAAGATCTATTCTGTAAATGACAAACTTAACCACATCATCATCTAAGAAGATATATTTTGATATTTCAGGGGCGGCATTTTTCTTGGGCATATTGACTCTTTTTAATGGACTTATTGTGTATGTATGAAACGTACTAAATCAACTAATACTAATGTATCTTTTGCGCAATATTTGAGAAGATTGTTTCTAAATGCCTGAATTTCACATTCAGCTAGGCCATGCTTTAAATCAGTGCATTTGAACCAAATCAGTTGAGCATCGTTCCCAGATCCCAGTTCCCCATCTTCTTGGTAGTCAACCGAGGTTGGAATGACTTTAGTAATGGTCTTAATAGAATAGGTGCTTCCTTCGGATAGGCCCATCTCAGGGAAATACAATCCATCCCTTACTAAATCTAGTGTGTCTTAAATTCTGAGAATAATTTTCTCAACAGCATCATTCAAATCTTCGCATTGCCTTTGGGCTGCAAGATAACGTAAAGCCTTAATTTCGGTTGATTTATGGTGAACAAATATAGTGCCAGACTCACCTAGGGCGCTTATCAGGCTGTTTAGGAAATCTCTGAATAGGGTTGGGCTACCTATAGCAAGAAAAAAGGTAGTGCAATTACTGATTACCTCCTAACTGATGAGGCTAGAACTGTTTACGCCAAAGCAGATCAAGATCTAAATACTTATAAGCTTAAGTATCCACA
>Ga0316228_1000600_pt1 | contig 46447 bp, 51 predicted proteins | sample TBH18021metaG_FD_206005 | JGI IMG/M metagenome (GOLD analysis project Ga0316228, IMG submission 206005) | Freshwater microbial communities from Trout Bog Lake, Wisconsin, USA - TBH18021 | ecosystem: Environmental > Aquatic > Freshwater > Lake > Hypolimnion/Profundal zone | place: USA: Wisconsin... | reverse complement strand
AAGGATATATTGCTGGGAATTATTGCCTGGATAGCTGTAATAAGTATTATTCAGCTGGGTTTAAAACAAATAAAAATAATCCTTGATTCATATAAGGATGTCAAAGCAGGCTAGCGCTATCACTGAGCATGCTTAGCTACTTGGTCCTGAACGAAGCGTTTAAAAGTAAGTGGGTCATCGATCATCTTGAATGGGTCATGAGTATTGCCAGTCCCCGTAATTACAACTGAGCCATATCCCAAGATTCGGCCTATTATTGATTGATCTACTGAGATACTCTCAACTTTAGTTAAAAATAATTCTACTGATTTGCGTCGAATAAATCCGATCTTACAAATAACACGCATGTTTGTAACAAAAAACTCTGATGTTCTAACAACGATTAAGGTAATGATTAATTGAATAATTGACCAAACAATTAGAGATGCTCCAAGGTTGCCCAAGAAATCATCCTCAGAATCACTTAGTCTCAAGCAAAAAATAGAAATGAGAAAGGTGACAACTGAGCCCAAATAAATTATCCAGTGCAGTTTAGCCCTGTAAATAATAATCTCTTCATTTATAAGGCTCTGCTCCGTATAGCTACCGAAGACGCCAGATTGTTTTGGAGTCTGGGGATTTTTTTCAAGAACAGACTTATAAGGCTCTCCACCGGTGTTTGACAAAATGGATACCCCGCATTTCATGCAAAACTTTGCATCGGAAGTAACTTCAGCTCCACAATTTGTGCAATATTTCATAGAAACCTCAAAAATTAGTTAAAAATGGCGAACAAAGTCATCGAGAAAAAAGATATGAAAAAAAGCAATGTGCCTGAGTAAAAAGCAACCTTGTCATATTTCACTAATAAAGCTTGATTAAATTTTTTATCGTATAAATATCTATTGAATACTGAATAAACCATATAAAGGAAAATAATCGCTATTCCAAGGATATGGAGTTTATCAATCAAAGTCAGATCGATATGCTCGCCTATTCGATCATCAGCAAATTGTTGGTTCAAGACAGTCGCCAGAAGTGCTGTACTAATAATCACCATTCGACCGCTAAAAATTTCTGCTTCAAATGTTGGCATATGACATGAAAAAATTGCTAGCAGTACTGCAGCTACAAGGCCAAGTGTCATTTTGATGAAAATTAAATATGCATTACGTGATAAATCAATTGAGAAATCTAGATGTGAGTATTGTTGATCCCGGGGTACGTCTACATCACCAAAATTAGAATCGTATTCTCTAGTAGCGCTAATGAGTTCGACCCCATTAATTTTCCACCCGTCTAATTTGATTGTCTTATCGTAACCAGATGAGTCAAGATCTGGAAGATATCTAATCTTGGTAATATCTCGATCTTTATCTTCTAAATGAATTGTTAGTTTTTGGTGATCAAATGGAAAATTTGCTAATTCATACTCATGAATAAAAGTGCCCTGCACTTTTCTTAGTTGATATTGCAAACCGTTTTTCATCACAAAAGAAGCATCTTCTGAATAGATAATCGGGTGCTTACTATTAAAATAATCTATATCTAATGAATCTTTGAGACTGTAGTGATCTGTTACCTTGGATACTGACCATACCCAGATATCAGCGCCAAATGAATTTTTTTCGGAGCTTAATTCATATAAATTTGAAAAATTAGCGCCAAGCTTGACTGTGGTTGATTCAACAGCAATAGCATTAGAGGCCGCCCATAGAGAAATCAAGAGTACTGCCAAATATTTAGAAAAAGATTGTTGATTCATGAAATTTTATTAATGCGCTTCCTCGTCTCGACCACCTAAAAATTTTGGATACCTAAGATGGTAATGATAAACAAGCAGTCGCAATAAAACTATTAAAGCCATTCCGCTAAAAATTGTTATGAAAACTGGGAGGCTACTGTGCTCATAAGAGTTTGAAAGCACAAGTCCTCCAAAAATAAATAAGCCACCAATTATGGCCGTTTCTTCGTAAATAACGCCTTTAAAAGTCATTGGCTCTTGATTGATAACAATATCCCTCAACATACCACCACCTGCGCATGTGAGAGCGCCTAGGGCTGGAGCCCAGTACCATGGCATATCTGAGACAACGGCATAAATTGTGCCCGCAACAGCAAGCGCTGAAAATCCGAATACATCCGAATATTTCTTCACCTTTTTAAAAGTTTCACTTTTATATGCATTTGGATACTTTGCCACTACGATTGACGTAAAAAGTACAACAAGCACGATTCCCAAAGGATAGCGGTAGTCTTTGACGTAATAAAACGGAAGCCTGTCACCACCTATTATTAGATCTCTCAATGTGCCCCCTCCGATGCCTGATAAAAATGCAAGGATAAGCCTGCCCCATAAATCATAATTTCTATTGACAGCTTCTAACACTCCAGAGAGCGCATAGGTAAATACACCAAAGAAAACTAAAACTTTAAAAATCATCAAGTGAGATATGTGATCTACATAATATTTTGTAGCAACTGTCAGTGGGTGGTATTCTCCATCCTCATTTTGTAATTGAGTCCATATGCCGTGAGTCCAAATATTTTTTGGGGCGAACCCACCAATGTTTTGTTCCAAGTAGCGGCTTGATTCTTCCTCAAAAGTTTCTATATCTAGTAATCCAAACTTTTTTTGGTCACTTGGAACAATTCTGAGTATTGAATCCAAGCTTTTGGATTCATGATCTCTATCAAAGTTTGATGATTTTATTTTTACAGCTTCCAGTGATAAATTTGGAGCAATTCTCGTTTCACGCCATCCATTTCTTAGGGCACGAATAAATCCAACTAACGCACTTCTAAATTTTTCAGATTTCAGATCCTCGGCTCTTACATAGACCCCATCAAGTAAATAAGGGATTTTGAACGAGGCAGGATCGATAACTATTAGGTCGCTATACGGCACCCCTTGCTCGATAATCCTGAAATACTCATCAAAAATCATTGTAGTTACGCATGCAGCCTTTCTATTCACCAAATCCTGACCATCTGGCTTTTGCGCAATGAAATTTACAGAATTCAAGGGTATGTTTATTCTTTTTAGCATCTCCTCTACGATAGATTTGTCATCATCAGACCAAACGCCGATGCTTTTGCCGACAATATCTTTAGGGCCATAAACACCCGAGCTAATTCTGCATGCAACAACTAATGCTGAGCCAGTAATGATTTGGGCAACATTGGTTAATTCGACATTCTCTTTAGATGCTCTCCATGCGCTTCCTAATCCATTAATAGAGATGTCGACATTACCCTTGGCTAATTCTGTGGCAGCATCTTTATTGGGGCTGCCCTCAACTAGTTCAACACTAATACCTTCATTTGCGAAATGCTTTCGAAATTCAGCCACATATAAGCCAGTAAACTGAGATGAATGCATCCAAGGAAGTTGCACTTTAAGCTTGGTATATTGGGATTCATCGGCCTTGACGCAAGATGAGGAAATCAATATAAGAATTAAAAGTGCTTTTAGAAAAATACTAGGCATGGGTATTTAGATACTTAATTTAAAACACCTAATTAAATACAGCAATTAAAAAACCTAAAAATGCCGTGAAGTAGATAATGTAAAGAAATACTCTTATCGTTGTGGCTAAAGCGGGTTTCTCTTCGATCCAGTTTTGACCAAAAATTCCAGAAAATAAAGCTCCTAGCAATGAATTACGCATAATCCATGTTGTGATCTTGCCCATATGCTTTCCCCTTAGAGTTTAAATAAATTTTTTAATAATTAGCATAACATATATTGCATATCAAACATAAAGTAAATCCTGGCGCTATGGGTAATCCACTTAATGTTGAACTTTGAATACGGGGCTAGGAATTGGGTACTGATTTTTAGATTTAAATCTGCAAAAATATCTGAAATCGTTTGAGAATATTAATGTGCGAGGGTAGATTCGATGGAGCCGCATTTAAAAATGGGGGGGGTGGTGTTGGTGGGTGGTGGCTCAAAGGAAAATAGATATGGGTTGGCCTAGCAACTTCTTGCATGCAGTTACCCAGTATTAAGCCCTATGAATAGACGGAAGTTTGCGTCGGCATACCCGTAATTAGCGACTGGGATGAAGGTTGGGATAGGACAAAAGAAATTAGATTCCGTTTGATGAAAGGTATTTCGCAACACCCCTTACAAGCCCATGTTTTTCTTTCAAATCGAGAAAAACCCACTGCCCGTTTGCATTGTATTCAAGAAAAATGATGCCCCCTTCAGATTCCATAAAGTCAATTCTTCCCCAGTCAACGCCTAAATCATCACAAAAATTTCTTACAGATTTTTCAAAATTAAGCGACATAGAAACTCGTAACCACTCCTCTGAATCAATATCGAAGTTTTGTTCAGCTCGCCAATCAAGACCTTTTAAAGTAGCTCTATCACGTGAGAATGTAAATTGCTTCTTGCCACAAATAAAAGTTGTTATATCTGCTTTGCTATCTATAAGCTCTTGTAAGTACCATGGGTAGTCTGGGTGCAATGTAGCTTTATTAACCGCAGTTGTCATTAACGCTTTATTTGTTGTAGTAAGCCCTGACGTAAAAGATTTAGCTACAACAGATAGTTCACCAAGCTTATCAACACCGCCCAATCTAAATGTCGCAAGTGTTTTGGGTGTTTTAAAGTACTTAGAGGCAATTGATAAAATATTCATTTTGCCCATGTGATTATGGAAATCGTGGGGGTTGCCTTTAACTAATCCTCGTAAGCGACACCAATGGTACAGCTCTCGGAATATATATTTTACTTCCTCAACAATAAATTCCTCTTGATCCATTAGATAGAAGTTGAAAGCCTTCCACCAAAAGCAAGAGGTAACATTATTGGAGTCAATGGAGTGACCTGTTGGATTAGAAATTTTCCAATAATCAGGTGTGAACTCTAGGGAGTAATCTTTGAATAAGTCGTAATTAAAGCGAAATACCTTTTCAATGCCTAACTTTAAAATAAGTAGGCTACTAGTAGGATCTTGTGATCCTGTAATAAGCAATAACAACTAGTAGCCCCAATACTTAATTAATCGTTATCTGAATCGTGTGGTTTTCCATTGATGTCATAGGTTTGTGTGCCGCTGCCAGTATATTGAAGGATATCTTTTGCGCTATTCATCGCTACCATTTGAGTGCCGTGGTTATATTGGATGGGCTCAGATGCTACAACCGCAGTTGGAGCGGTTGCCAATACTAATGGCGTAATTAACTCGATTAACATAATTTCTCCTCTAGAAGATCGTTCGTCCTAAAGTTGGACGCCTCCATCCTAACCTATAAATATTTAAGAAATTGGAAAAATATCACCTTTAGGGTAATTACTTATAAAGTTTCGTAATTACATCCTTATCTGACATTCTTCAATACTTCAGCTCTTTGTTGCGCAATCTTTTTCTTAGATTACTCTAGTTCTCAAAAAAATCTGCGGGATTATGCGAAGATTAATTTACTTTGCTCAATGGGGATTGATGCAACAGTATCTTTCTATTGCAAGAGAACAGTTTGAGGGGTATATAGGGAAATTTATGGTGTTATGGGGAGGGAAAGTAGATTAAGGGCCTTCTGGCCCTTAATCTACTTGACAAAATGGTGGAGTCGGCGCAGTGCATCCACCAAGCAAAAAACCGATCAATAAAGCTACTGACAGTGATAAGCGTCTGAAGAACATAACCCACCTAAAAATTATTTATAAAATCAAAAATATTCTGTAAAACAACAAAAAATTAAAAAAATAACCAATCATTTGAGCGGATTAATGTGCAAGGGAGAGTCAGATGGGACCCATTTCCAAAATGGAGGGGGTGCCGGGTGGGTGGGTATTCTCCCAATAATTTCATAATGAGGTGACACCGACCAATGAGCTTGATATGCTCTCTCTAACCAGGAGGCGGCTTAATGAATAAATGGGTACCAAAGCGGGTACTACAGAAAATTAAGGCAACAAAAAACCCAGTAACTCATTGAATTTACTGGGTTTAATGAAAGTACTGGCGGAGACGAGATCTAGGTTTTGACCCTCCCAATAGATCCACCAATACCCAGAAATCCCTTTATTTATAAAGGCTTAAGAGCAACCCTACTCCAATCTAACCCATTCTGAATCACTAAAATCTTGGTTTAACTGGTGGGTAGGATGGTGGGTACAGTGAGCACTATTGCAGCAGATAAAGGGACTAGCAAGAACCGAAAATCAAGCTTTACTGCTCGAGGAATTATCTCACTCACAACGCCTGGTTACCATGCTGATCCTGAGAATAAAGGGCTTTATCTTCAAATAACAAAGTCCCAAGACTCTATTCATAAGAGTTGGATTTTCCGCTTCTCTAGTCCGGTAACCTTGAAAAGGCGAGAAATGGGAATCGGGTCACTTGAGTCGTTCTCCCTTGCTAACGCCAGACTCAAGGCACTAGACCTTCGCCGATTAATCCTAGATGGAATCGACCCCCTTGAGCAAAGAACCATTAAACGCATAAAAGCCATTGAGGCTAACAACCATTCAATCACCTTTGCAGATGCAGCCGATAGATGCATTAAAACTAAACAGGCTGAATGGTCGAACTCAAAACATAAAGATCAGTGGGTAAGCACAATTAAGGCTTATGCCCTACCAATCATTGGAAAGCTAAAGGTGGATCAGATCACCACTGCTCATATCGTTAAATTACTAGAGCAAGAGATCAAGAAGAAGAATGGCGAGGTTGAAGGATCGTTTTGGAAAGTCAGAACGGAGACTGCAACAAGATTACGTCAACGCATCGAAGTCATTCTGGACTGGTGCAAGGCTCATAAATATATAAGTGGCGATAACCCAGCACGTTATCAAGGAGCCCTATGCCACCTATTGCCTAAGGCTAGCAAGATTAAGAAAGTAGTTCACCACCCCGCTCTTCCTTACCAAAGAATCGGTGAGTTTGTAAAAGACTTGCGTCAACATACAGGCTACTCAGCATGCGCACTAGAGTTGCTAATCCTTACCGCCACCCGCACTAGTGAAGTTATTGAAGCGAGATGGAGTGAATTTGATTTAGAGGCAAAGGTTTGGACTATTCCCGCGCAGCGTATGAAGGCCGGAAAAGAGCATCGCGTGCCACTCAATACGAGGGCCATGGAAATTCTCGAGCATCTCAAAACGATCAGAGTCAATTCCTATTTATTCCCTAGCTCTCTACATAAGGAGCGCGCCCTATCTAATATGGCTCTACTTACCATGATGAGAAAGATGCCCAAGTATGCAGACTACGTACCGCATGGCTTTAGATCTACATTCCGTGACTGGGCTGCTGAGACTACTGACTATTCAAATGAGACTGTTGAGTTAGCGTTAGCGCATACCATTCAAAATAAAGCTGAGGCTGCATACAGAAGGCAAGATCAGCTTGAAAAGCGAATAAGATTAATGCAGACTTGGGTAGACTTTATAAACTCATATTAACCAAATAACTCAATAACCCTAGGCTGAAGACGTGTTGTACCATGTACTAACGCAAGAAAACCTAATGGAGCAAAAAATGAATGAAGGCATCGAGGATTTAAAGGATATCGAAGAGGAGCAAAAAAATGTTCTTGACGATGCTAGCAATGATGAAACGTCCGCTCCTCAAACTTACAATATATCGAGTTATGGCGCTGATTTTGATGTTGATGGTCTTGTAAAGAGGATGCGAAAAGGGGATATTTTTATCCCTCCATTTCAGCGTGATTACGTATGGAATCTTTCTGATGCTTCTCGACTAGTAGAGTCTCTGCTTTTAGGGCTTCCGGTTCCAGGAATCTTTTTAGCCAAGGACATTGATACAAATAAGTCACTTGTTATTGATGGACAGCAGAGATTAAAGAGTCTCCAATTTTTCTACGACGGCTATTTCAATCCAAAGCCCGAGCAAAAGACACGTCGTGTTTTTAAATTGATTAATGTCCAACCCCAATTTGAAGGAAAAACATATGATGAACTCGATGAGAAGGATAAAGTCAGATTAAACGACAGCATTATCCACGCAACGGTAATTAAACAAGAATCACCCGATGGGGATGACACAAGTGTTTATCATGTTTTTGAACGCCTAAATACTGGCGGCCATAAACTAATGCCGCAAGAAATAAGAACAGCCATTTTTCATGGCAGTCTTGTTGAGATGATGCGGGAGCTAAATACAACAAAAGAATGGCGCAATATTTTTGGGAAAGAAAGTAATCGCCTAAAAGACCAAGAACTCATACTGCGTTTTTTTGCCATGTATTACGCTGGCGATACCTACACTAAACCAATGAATGAGTTTCTCAATAAATTCAATAAAGTAAATCGAAATCAATCTTCTGAACTTAACGAAGAATTTGCAGCAGTATTTCGTCAATCAATTGAATTAATCCATCATGCTATTGGTACAACTGCTTTTCGACCAGAGAGGGCATTAAACGCGGCGGTATATGACTCAGTCATGGTTGGGCTGGCAAAGCGCTTACAGAATGATAAAAAAATACCGGTTGAGGGGCTTAAAAAAGCATATGAGGAGTTACTATCCAACCCTGAATTTAAGGCTGCAACCTCAGATTCCACCTCTGACGTTAATAATGTATCCACGCGTCTTAATTTAGCCATTACTAAATTTAAGGACATTTAATTTACGATGGAAAATTTCGAGGTCGCCAAGCAAATACAGAGACTTCATTCCCTCATAAATAAAGCCATACAAGCCTCAAGTGATGATATTTCGTTGCAAGGCCATTGGGCTAGGTATTTATGTGTCATGGTAGCAGGCCTCATTGAGAATGGACTTAAGGAGATTATCTCTGAATATATAAATAGCAAAACGCACAAACCCATTGCTAATTATTCGATTTCTTACCTTACAAAATTTCAGAATCCCAAGGCTGAGAAAGTTATGGAATTAATTGGACTATTTAAAGCAGAATGGCGGCATGATTTAGAAGCTTATCTTAACAACGAAGGACGCAAAGATGCGATCGACTCCATTATGAATAACAGAAACCAAATTGCTCATGGCAAAGATGTTGGCATTACAGTGGTCAGCGTCAAAAACTATCTTGACAAAGTAATAAGTGTTCTAGAATTCATAGAAGTCAAATTCAAATAAGCTGCAGCAAAATTACCCAAGTAATCCCACGAACAACCAGATTTCCTTAGGGCGTAATTCTCTCAAAATGCGGCACATCAACAAACCCCTTGAAGTTCCCTCCCCACCTATTTTTGGGACTTAGGCTCTCCCAGTATTCACCTACGGTACGGATAAGCTCTTTATCCCAAACTAGTCTTCCTTTCCAAAAGAAGTTCAGATCAATAGCGCAGCGTCTTAGGTGATTGCTATTCATGGTTTTTGATCTACCGCTTTTAAAGTAGATTTCCTGTTGTTCTGGTGATCGCCAGAGCTCACCCCCAGTAACCACCCATCCTTCTGCGGTTGCAAATTGAATGAGGCGGCTGACATCAATCAAGAATGAAGCTTGCTCTGCTACTAGGCCGCTCATGCTTGCTCTTCTCCTTTATTTAGGCCATGCATGCGCATCTCAAAGATCTTCTCTACTGATCTGCCACCAAAGTAAGCGAGCATCACTAACTGACCCCACTCTCCCAGTAGCTTTACATAAGCTTCATTGATGTCTATCCCCACGGCTGAAAGCAATGCAAATAGTAAGTAGGCCGTTAAGATATAAACCAGTGTTCCAGGTCTAATGTTCTTTGATAACTTGGAATCACTTCCCATATCGGATTGCCAGCGCTGTGTCGCGTTCTCTTGAGAAGCTTTATGCATCTGCGCTAAAAGCTTGGACTCTTCTATCTCTAGTTCTTTTTGCTTAAGCGTGTATTGCAATAGAAGTTGCTCTTGCTCTACCTCAAGTTGCTTGAGCTTGATGAGATCCTCATGGCTGGGATTCTCTGGAATACGCGCCCCAATCTTGCTCTCAATAAATTCCTTACCTTTAGCCTGAACCGCGCCCGCAAGTAAGCCAAGGCCATTGACGGCCAAGGTTTGCACTAGAGAAGTAATTATTGGAAGCATTCTTGTATTTGTTCTTTAAGTCACCGCCCCACAGCCGCGTGGGATATGCTGGCAGTGGGGCGCAATTACGCGCGCCCACACACCACCATTACTTCAACACCCACAGCCGCACCCAAACATTGGCCGCTAGCGGTGATCATCCCTACTGCTAGCGTTTCTTGGCTCCCTTGGTTTCGGTCTCAATTTCTGGAGCCTTTTCTATTGGAGACTCTTGAGGCGAGGCATTTTCAGACATCAGACCTTCTACGATCTCCATTAGGCGATCACCATCATCCTCTCCAAAGACTTTGGCCACTACTTCATGGCCATACTTGGCACATAGACGGTCGTACTCCTGCTCAGGGGTAATCGTAGTTTTGGATTGGCGCTCGAACACCGTGACGTTCTCGCGCCCAAAAAGGTTTCGCAGTATGTTGGTTTCATACGGCGGCACATACACGTGGATAGTGGTGAAGGCATCCCTGCGCACTACCGCCTCTACCTCTTTAATTTGAAAATCACTATGAATCAGTTCTTTTGCATTCATTTGCCTTTTCCTTATTGAATGGCCAATACCGCATGGGCATTTGCTCGTGAGATAGATAAGGCGCAGCGCAAGTTCACCATGGCATACATGGCTAGCGTGTCATGCGGACGAATTGGGGCAACGATGTCTAGATCGTCATCCCGCAGCTTCATAAAGCGCGTATTGAGAAAATAGCAGCGCTTACTCCACTCCACCGTTCGATTAGCCATGGCATCTAGCTCATCAAATTGCGGATCCCAGATGATTTCAATACCCTTGAAGGAAAGACCAGTGTTCACGCCCGCACCCACCCCAGCATCGATGTATTTGGTCTCACCAGATCCAGCAATTTGAGTCACAGTGACTTGCTTACGATAGGTATCAATGAACTTACCACCCGCAATAATGAAATCAGGGCTACCGCCATGCTTAATGCATTGACGCCATGCGGTCTCCATCTCGCCCACTAGATTCCCTGGCGCTGTTGAAGCAATATCTTTGACCGCATAGTTACGCCAGTAGCTTGCTTTGGCTCGATCAATACCGCCTACAGTGCCGGCATCTGGCGCCAAACTCACCAAGCTATCAAGTCCGACCAATGCATCGGCGCCATGTGAGCCATCGCGATGTAACTCCAGGTCTAACTTATTTAAAAAACCCTCCCTGAGTACTTCCAGCTGCTCGTCTAATAGGTTAATCAGTTGCACGCGCTCGTTATATTCGAGCTGAAAGCCTCGCGCCCCACCCTCACGCACCTTGATGCCGTTACTAAAGAGTCGGTCATAGTCTATGTACAGCCCATCCACCGCTCTTCGCCATGGGAATGAGGCCTGTTCTGTAGTATTGCGCTTATTGAATTTGACCGTCTCTTCGCCAAATGCCCAGCTAAAGTTACTGCCATGTTCTTTACGGATGTTCTCGACTACGTTTTGCTTTGCCCCTAATAGACTCTTACGACCCTCCATGAGCTTTTTAAGGAAAGGTCTCTCTACGGCTATTTGATCGACTGGAAGATTACGCAGGTACTCATCTAAGGAAACCTTAGCTAACTCCTGTAAGTCAGTATTTGAAATTGGCATATGCCACCCCATCAATAGTTATTTATGAAATTAGTTGGCTTCACACCAATTGATGGAGCGTGAGTTCATCCATTACTACGCTGCTAGGTGCGACTCTAGCTTTAACGCAAAGGTGTGAAGCAGTAGCTTGAGTGTTTAGCTATCGCTACGTGATTTGATTATTGGGGTGCTTTATATAGAGTCGGGATATTTCTGGGGTTTTTATTTAGTTTTAAGATTTATTCGCTACGGGTCTTTATGCCCAATGTGTCATTGCGCCACCTTGGGCATAAAAGAGCGTTTCTTTGGTCGTGGCCGTCAAGGGTGCGCAAGCCACCCCTTTGGGGTGCCCTTGACGCAATTGCGTTGTTATTTAACCTAAAAGCCCCACTTCTTATATCTATTTGATACCTATGGGTATCATTTTATTTAACTAATTTATACCTATAGGTTACAATTAGACATATTAATTAATACCTATAGGTATCAATATGAACAAGAAATTCGCCAACTTACAACTCCATCAAATGGACTTGGCCCTGCGCAAATTAAGGGAAGCACGCCCTCCTACCCGCCCAAGTAGCGGCTGGGTGAAGGCCATTCGTGAATCTTTGGGCATGTCAGCCTCTTCTTTGGCACGAAAGCTAGGCATTACGCCTGCCAGCATTAACAAGCTCGAAAAGGCTGAGGCTGATGAAAAGATCACTTTAGCCAGTCTTCGAAAGCTAGCTAGCGCCTTAGATTGCGAGTTGCACTACACCCTAGTACCACGCAAGTCTCTAGAAGAAATTCTGGAAGACCGCGCCATTACGGTTGCGCGGGAGCGCCTACGCCCTATCTCTCATTCGATGAGTCTTGAGGATCAGGCCGTGGAAAAGTCTGCTAGTGAAAAACAACTCCAACTGCTGGCAAAAGAGATTTTGGATGGCCCTAGGAGAAATCTATGGTGATGCATTTTCAATATCCGCCAGGAGCAACACCGATTGATCCAGATGAAGCTCTTGGCCTCATCCCTAAACACATCAGCACTCAAGCCCAATTAAATGCTTGGGAAGAGTTGAATATTGTTGAGGGTGCTAATTGGATTGAACGCCAAAAGCTAATTCAAAGCTTTGATGAAGGCCTGGTGCGTGAGTTACATCGCCGCATGTTTAATGAAACATGGCAATGGGCTGGCACGTTCAGAAAGAGCGCCAAGAGCATCGGCATTGATTGGACTCAGATTTCTATAGCCCTGAAAAATCTCATAGATAACACTACCTATCAGATTGAAAATAAAACGCTGCCCTTAGATGAAATCGTTGTGCGCTTTCATCATCAGCTGGTATTGATTCACGCCTTTCCAAATGGTAATGGTCGTCATGCTCGATTGATGGCAGACGCCTTAATAGTCAACCTTGGTGGGGCAAGATTTTCTTGGGGTGGCAACACTTCTATTGCCTCCCCAGGCGTTACCCGTCAAAACTATCTATCTGCGCTACGCGCAGCAGATAATGGCGATATTGCGCCTCTCATGAAATTTGCGAGGCAATAGGGCTAAATGCCCATATTGCCTAGATGCTGAGCGATTCGGTCCATCGGATTATCAGAACTTGCCAGTGGTGCTCCCAGGGTTGAGGTTCGCGCTCGGATGGGCTGAAGATGTCGTATTGGTGTAATCCTTGCATTAGAAAAATCTGGCTCTTGCATTTCTATTGAGTCATATATTGATTCAATCATGGACTGCCATTGCTCCGGTTTATTTGTTTGCACAAAGACCTGCATATAAAAAGGATCGGTGAGGTACTTGTAAAAGCATTGAGCTTTAGCTGTGTGATCAATCTCATCTTCGCGTGAGTTCAGGTATTTGATGATCTGATGCTTCGCTTCAGATACCAACTCGGCAGGCTTCTTCTCCTTTGTTTTGAGCGCCATCGTGTTATCAACAAATTGACTTTCAATCTCATATTTACGAATGGCATCTTGCAAACTCGTTACAGTGCATTGCAAATCTTCGACTTGCCTTTCTAACTCTCGTTTCTCATTGATAATTTTTTGCATACGCTCACACCCCCGCTTAGATTTAATACTCATGTCGGGATTTTTATCCGCTGGTACAGGGTTCAACGCCTTGTTGATCACCTCCTCTGCTGTTTTAGCCTGAATCATGGGCTGCGGGAGTGTCTCCACGGTTATGGCAGCAGGTGCAGGCAATAAATCATCAAGGTCATATGCTTGAGGCTCCGGTATTGCCTCAGGAGTAGCCAATACACTCGGCACAAGAACCTCGCCCTTAACCGGCGCAAAGATTGGCTCGACTTCTAAAGCCTCTAATTCTTCCCCCTCTTCGATATCTTCGGAGTTTTGTGAAAGCGATGGGCTAGGTTTAGGCTGCCTACTGAGATCATCGAGCAAACTGCTTGCCCGACTTTTAGACTCTGCCTTTTCGGACTTATGAGCCTTTTGCTTTTCAGCCTCCTGCTCTTTGGCCAATTTAGCTGCCGCTTGCTCTTCGGCTTTTCTTGCCCTCTCCTCATCAGCAAGCTTTTGCGCTGCCGCCCTCTCTGCAAGTTTTAACTCGCGCTCTTCCCTGGCCTTTATCCGCCTAGCATGCACTTCGGCCGCATGTTTATCTTCAGCCTCTTTTCTCAAACGCTCGCGCTCTTTTAACTCCTCTCTATTTTGAGCTCTTTGAATCGATCCGCCATTACTTAGAACCTCTGATTTAAAACTTGTCACTTCATTTGCTACCTGCGTCATTACTGATCTCCTCTTTTAATAAACCACCCTCTTGAACTTGTTGCAGCCGCCGCTCCGAAAATAGATTGATGCCCAAGTTAGGGTCGATATAACCCTCCCCTTGCTTTTCCACCTTCGGTATAAATAGATTGGAATCGATGCGATCGTCATATCGCAAGACAGTTTCTCGTAGGAGATTACGGATATGTTCGTAATCCATTCCTCTTGCTTGTAGGTTCTGAATTTGTATTGATAGATTTGTAATCAGCGGCAGAACCTTTAGCCAACCTTCCTTTTCTTCTATGTCATCAGGTGCACCAGTTGTACCCGCCCTAATTCGCAGATCAACCATGTCAAAGATTCGATCTTTGGTAAGGGTTGGCCAGTCATAGGTTTTCTCTTTGGTGATGACGAGCTTGCCATCGACCATAGTTGTTCTAGTAATTGGTGAGCCCATATAGCGCTCGACCTGCTTACTGGTCAATTCTTGCAATAAAACCTGGGCACTGTATTGAGCTATTTCTTGCAGCCAATCCTCTATTTGATCCTTGAATTCAAACACGCGCCCAGATAAGGCTCGTTGCAGAATATTGGCTTCGGTGGCCGTCTTAGGCCTTACTACTGTTGAGCGGGCAGCATCCTGCAATCCGGTAACCTGCTCCCAGTCATACCGCACTGCACTGGTGTCATAAACAATCGGGTCTATCTTTGGGTGACCTCTGGGAATAATCACCTGGTTAAGAGGCTTACCTTCGGTATCAACGATGGTGATTTCACCAAATCGTGAGTCAGCATGTTTTTTGATTGTTTTCTCATTGATATCCGCTGAGGCTACCCATCCCGGAATACAGAGGTCTCTGTGCTGATTAAATCGATCTCTCGCCTCATTGTGCTCATCTTGCAGACGTTCAGTCAGATCAACTAGGCTCGGACCAACAAACTGACCGTCAACCACTTGATACGGCAGCAAGAAAAATGGATACCAACGCTCTCCGGCCCTAGGCGGTGAATATGGTTCACGTAGCCATTCTGCAGCGCCCTCTACCATGGTGTAAACACGCTGGGTAGTTCTATCCCAGATTTCCAGGACTGCGATCTGTTGATCATCGCTTACCGGGCTTTTACTTGCATCTAAATGTATTGAGGCTAGGCGCCTAGCTTTCTTATGGGATAGCTCGCCTTGGCCAGGTTGGTAGATCTTGGCACTAGAGAGATTCTTTTTATACAGGGCCTCAGCCTGCGCTCTCTTCATTGGTATAACTTGGCAGATCCAATCTGCATCGGTGTAGTCCCAGAACTCACAGATTGAGGGATCTATGAGGAGGTTTTCAGTCAGCACTCGATCAATGACAAGACCTTCTGCGGCAGAAACCTCAGAGCACTCGTAAAAAGATCTAATGAGCTCATCTAGCTCAGCTCTTTTGGCATCACGATGATGACTTTGAGCGTCATCTTCGAGATCTTTCTCTAGTTCCTCAATCAGCGCTAGATTTTCTTGCGCATCGTTAATACGTCCTTGTATATAAGAATCCCTACTTAGATCTCTTTGATACATCACCTTCAGAATTCCAAAACTACAGGTTAAAGCTGCTCTTACAGTTGACTTGGCTCGATTCTTCAGTTGTGCATGCTCTAGAGCTCTATTGGTTACTTTTTCTATAGTGCTGCAAAAGAGTTTGATATCTGCGCCAGAATGAGCTGGGGTAATTGAGATCTCTGGATTGCGGGCATAGACATTAGGCAGCACTGCAGAGATAGTGCCGTGGATTATATTTGCTCTAAGACTGTAAAAGTCTTTACTGGTGGGGTCTGCGTTCCAGTTAAATCCGGCTACCGTATTACGGTTGTGTCTTACGCGTTTATGAAAGGCTGACCAGTGAGCGCGCGCATGTGTAATGCGGGCGATCCATTTTTGTTGAAGGGCATTGGAATTTTGCGGCACATCTTAGTTATAAATTAAAGTAAAGATGCGCAAGAATTTATTGCGGATAAATTTATTAGGGCGAAAGCATAAGATCGGAAGATGAGAACGTCATATTAAAATTCAACTGATATGGTTCGGCCCAAAGCAGGCATTCTTCTCCAAACTAATTGTTAGACAGCCTTTGCTTCAAATGCCACCAGGAATTCATTTACTAATTTTTTGGAAAAACATTGAGCAATGTGACCTTTGATGCCAGCTTTTGACATTCGAGAGGACGCGCTCTGAATCTTATGGCACCAGCCAGAATCAAGCAACACAAAGTCACATGTCAATGCAGATGAAAATGCATGCAGAAAATCCATTGCATCATTTTCATTAAATATATATTTTTCATTAACATGAGGCTCCCTCAAAAGCTCTTGAAAGAGTGCCCTTCGCAATGACATATCTGCTTTGGGTATAAATTTCTTGGCATTACAGGTCTTTTGTGGGTCTTTAGTTAACGACATTACAGCCTCAGCAATGCCGATCTTCATCTCCTGAAAAAGTGGAAGCAGTTGTTCCCTGTGGTTTATGGCATCTTGAATAAACCGATGTGTATTCCATCTACCTCCAACAATAGATGCTCTAGCAGCTAAATTATCCAAGTACCAATCTTTTTGAGGGCCAAGCAAACCCGGAATTGAGCCCTCCTCAAAAATATACCCTTTATCAACTGCAAATTCTGCAATGTGAAAAAAAGGTAACGCTCTTTGAATTAATACTTCTGCATCTTTGGCTTGGGATAAGTCTGTCATTCCAACAAATTCAAATAAATTTGCAGTGGAAAATAGCCAAAGACCATTCGCACGATGTAGTGCTTTAATAAACCGTTCTTGGTCCTCTAGATTCTCAGAAAAATGCCTTATAGCCCAATGATCCAAATAGACCGCTGGGCGATGAAATTGCTGGGCGATCCGAAAACCGTTACCGTCAATGGGATGAATTGTCATTGCCATAAAATCCAATTCTGACATAAGCAGCAGCGGCAATTACACAAGACCTGTCGTTCAGGCATTAACATAGGTGTATTAATGTAAATTAAATAGATCATGAAACGGTCTATGCACTCTAATCAAATAATAAGATCGTCAACTCTGCGCACTCTCATCACCCCATACCTCGTAGCATCCCAAGCATGATCCTCAGCATCGGTATCCACATCTTCTGGATTTAATGAATCTGGCGGTAATTGCGGGACTGTTCTTAGCCAGTGTTTGCAGGTACTGAATACTTTTAATCTTCCCTCCGCCAACAGACGGATGATTTCTTGAGCGCCGTTTACTCTACTTCTTGGGGCGTTGTAGGCTTCGGTCCATTTAACCCCCTTATCTCTGAAGATTTGGCCAATGGATCGCTCTGCTCCTATCTTCGAGAATATGGATGGGTCAGCTAGGTTCATGCGGTATTCATAGCCTAGTCTTTGATCATGAATTTCGATCTTCTTGATCTTCTCCGCCACTACCGTTGCGTCCTCTCTTGTGCCGGTGTTTTCTTTATCTCCATACCCATATAGCTCTCTCCAGAGGTAATAGACTCCATCATTAGATAAAGCAAACCAGTAAATGGCATATGGCCTAGCATACCCCCAATCCATTGATCTCCATACCTTCCAGGCTGGAGGTATTGCGAAGGGTTCTACAACGTGTTTGGAGGGCTGCCATACGCCTTTCAAGAAACTTCCCACATGGATATCCCAATCTCCCTCCAACCATGCTCTACGCCTGTTTGGATCACTTAGTGACTCTAGGCTCGTCAGATAGTTTGGGTCATTTCTGAGTAGGTGCGTGTTCTCATATATCGTCGAATGAATTCTCACCCTGGGTAATGCACCTTCTTGCCGAATGATTTGCCCTGCTGGTATTGCGCCAATCTGAAACCGCTCCTTCACGGATGCATGCCCAACTCCAAACGGATTGCATGTAGCTCTCACCATTCTTGGCATTCCTGGATGAGATGACCTGCAAGTGGAATGCATTGCTTCGTAAAAAGAGAGGTTGCGCCAGTTGGTGAGCTCCTCGAACCCTAGCCATGGATATTCGTGGCCATGATAATTCCAGTAGTCGTCTTCGTTAGCCCCATAACGGAAATACAGCATCTCTCCTGTTGGCCATTTCCAGACATAATCCGATTCATTGAACTTAGCGCCTGGGAAGATCTGATAGAACCAGCGCTTACTCTTCGCTACTACGTCAGCCAACTGCGGATAAGTAAGGCGAAAGAGTGTGCCACGCCAATGATCTCCGAAGCCTCTGCCTACATGCTGGGCATAGCTCATTAATAAGGTGTCGGTCTTACCCCCTCCTCTGGTACCTTCAAGCAATACCTCATAGACAGGGCAAGTCAGAAACAGGGTCTGGCTTCCAGGCAATGGAGCCCAGATGGTTTTCATGGGTTTTATTTAATACGTCAGTGTTTTGGCTGAGCGGCTAACTCCCACTCCTCAACACTCATTGCACTTGGAACAACCAAGACTCCACTTTGTAGGGGCGCTCCATCCTTACCAGTATGCTCAATGGCAGAAAGACGAGGATGAACATAGGGGGCAGCGTGTCTTGCGATAGTGGCAGCCATGTTCAAGAGTTTGATTCGGGTCTCGGTGATGACGCCATGATCATGATCCACACCCTCGTGAGCATGAACACCATGCTTGCTGCAATTATCCGCCTCTTGGTAGAGCTCCATCATTGTTTTCATCATGACCTCTAAGGGTGTGATCCCTTGCGCGGCAGCCACCTCTGCAATTTCACGCGTTCTCTTGGTCAGACTTCCTTCTTTTCGCCCTGCCCCTGGTCTAGCTCCTCCTTTGGTTGATGACTTTGGTTTTGATTTCTTTTGATTGTTTTCAATCATGATGATGCGTCTGGCTTTCTAACCATCTTCAAAAGGTGGGGTTGCAATGCCACTGAATCCCCAATTGGGTCCTCAAACTCGATAATGATCCTTTGAAATAAATCATGGCGACTTTGGGCACCCCGATGCTTTACAACCGTGCCTATTCGGCCGCTTGGGGTTTTAACAATTGATCCTATTGGGAAATCCTCCATATCTGGACGATCAATAACTCCAGCAATACAAGGGTTAGCTTGCATGGGAAGCCTCCGCTCCAGCTGGAATCTCTTTTCTCTTACGCAGTTCAGCAAAGATTCTAGTTTTGAAAGAGTCATAGCTCTCTGAGCCCTGAGCTCTCATACCCAACTCCCTTCCCTTGCTATCTATCCCCTCAGTGGTTTTCCACCAAATATCTTCACCTGGATCAGTAGCCAGACTCTTTCTTCGCATGCCTTTGAGAATGGCAAGAACAAATCCCACGTTGATAGGTGTTGAACTAGATGCTCGCCTTCTTGTCTCTTTAGCCTGAGAGATGGCCTCAACCATTTCCTTCTCCCCAATACCCATCTCAATCATCTCTTTAATGCGCCCATCATCAAGGGGAATGTTGATGCCCTCCTTCGCAAAAAGTTGAATTATCTGAACGAGGGCCTGATCTGCCGTCCCAATACTTTTCTTTTCGGCCCCATTGTTTTGTTTGTCTGGCGTATGGAGATTGGTGTTTGGTGACTGGTGTATGGTGTTTGGTGAGCATTGCGTTGGCAATGCGTTCGCATTGCGATCGCATACCAAGTTAGATGTACTGTCTGACAGTATTTGCTCTACTGATGATGATTGCCAGCGGCCCTCTGCACTCCGCCTGGCTTTGATTTGACGGTCTTTAAAGCGAGCTATTTCATGGTCACAACGCTCCTGTCGCCAGCCATCATCTGTTAGGTTAAAAAATTCATTGAGGACCGAGACTACTGCATTTTTTTCCTCTTTAGACCTCGCATTAATTAATCTCTGAACAATCTTCACGTCTACTGGTAACGGCTTTTCTGTAGCGTAGTACTTTCTGATCAAGCGACTATAGGTGGCGTCCTCGATAAAAGTGAGATGGGCGGTTGCTTCTGCGTAATCTCCAATATGATGCTCGTAGTAATTCATTTAAAACGGTCTCCGTAGCGTTCTTTTTCTTGCGTAAATTATTAAATGCAAGAGATGAATCTAACAATCGAAAAGCGTATCGTCAAACGCGTTTTTTCTGAATTTATTTTTAATTTATTTATCTACTAATTCGTTGTAATCCGCATTTAAGAAATTTGAGATGCCTTAAAATTTCTTTCGAAGTGTTAATTGATCTACATATGTCCAACAATCTCCCAATGCCATCAGAAATTACTGACAAGGCTGTAGCCCTTTATTGGATTGACCTGTAGCACTTATATGAATAAATATTTTTTTGTAGGGAAAAAATAATTTGCACTCAGAAGATGGGTATTGACTTTTGATTGACCATCAAAATTTCATTGGCTACATTGCTCTTCAGCAGCACACATAGTTATTCATAAAAAGACCAGAAGGAGAACAATTTGATGGTAGCAATTCGGCTTTATAGTTTGTACCGTTCATACGGTTACACAAAGATGAGCTCGGCAAAGATGGCTTTGCAGGTTTACAGAAAAAATATGAAGCGCGCCCGTCAAGGAGGTCACCATGAGTAATTCAAACTCAGAAGTAACCCTAATGAGAATCCCGCAAATTCTGGAAGTTATACCGATTTCAAAATCTAAGTTTTGGCTAATGGTTCAAAAAGGTGAATTCCCAAAACCTATCAAGATTGGCCGCTCCTCTTTCTGGACAATTGAACAGGTTCAGACCTTTATCCGAGAAAGAACAAAGCAATCAGCCAATTGAAAAATGGACATGTCTTAAGGTTAGGCTCATTACATGAGCTAGTGATTTCTTATTCTCAATAACTTAGGAGAAAACAATGCAAATTGAGACAGCTAAAAAGTATGTAGTTGAGGTTTATAGCGATAAAGGCTCGCTAGAGGTGAGTCCATGGAACCTTATAGGGGAATTTGGTAACCCCTCCCATGCTACAGAAGCCTGCAAGCGAATTGTTGATGACTTTCTATATAAATCGTTCGAGAAGGGGTTGGATGCAAGGTCTCTAGCAAATCGATTTCTAAGTTATGGCGATGTACCATGTATAAATAGCGAAGAAAATTTCAAACTATTTGATCTATATGAGTATTTAAATCAAAAATGTATTGAACTAACTAATTAGGTCTACAGATGAAAAAATCCAATTATTTGACGATGGTAGTTGCGTATTACCTATCAAAATATAACGACTCAGCCTATAAGGCCCTAAATCATGGGACTAAAACAAAGACGCATGAGGCGATTGGATATGCTCTAGGGGTTAATAAAAATACCGTCAAAAATATGAGGGATGAATTTGACCCCCTTCATGAAAATAAAAGAGCTGGATGGTATCAACGAGAATTGCGGCCAAGTAGGCAAAAAATTGTTGAGCTATATCAACATCTTCAGGAGGAAGAATTAAGAGATCTAGTTCTTGAAATACTTGAAAATAAAAATGCCTTAGATGGTGACTCCTCATCCGATTTAATTGAAGTCCTAGACGAGCCCAATGCAAATCCCATCTTCATTATTCGAGGTATTACTGGCCGAAAAGCTGAGGAGATTTTCTTAGATTTTCACAAGACCAATGCCCTACCCCTCCCTGGAGAGATTATTGACAAACGTGACCACGGATGCGGGTACGATTATGAAATATGCGGGAAGTCAAAAGTCTATATTGAGGTTAAGGGCCTGGATGGGGATACCGGTGGTATTAGCTTTACCAGCAAGGAATGGGATGTTGCTCAAAAAGAGGGGGAAAAGTACTTTTTAGTTCTTATTAAGAATGTTTCGTCGACCCCAACCGTCGAGATCATCCAAAACCCCGCTAAGACTCTTAAGCCCAAGAAATACATATTTACTACAGTACAGATCAGATGGAATCTAGCAATAGCCTAAAATCACAGAATGTCTAAAAAACTTAAATTTATCGACGTATTTAGCGGCTGTGGAGGTCTATCTTATGGCCTCGAAATGGCGGGGCTAGAATGCCTTGCTGCAGTAGATTTCAATAAAATTGCTATTGAAACTTTCAATTTAAACCATAAACATCCGGTTGGCCTAAACCGTGATTTAACTCAGTTTGAGCCTGAAGAGCTTGCTGAAATAATGGGTACAAATGAAATTGATTTAGTTGTTGGCGGTCCGCCATGTCAAGGCTTCTCGACTGCAAGAACACAAGGTGGCGCTAATTTTGGCAAAGAATTTGTTGACGACCCTAGGCGAGACCTTTACAAGCGCTTCCTGAAGCATGTTGAATTTTTTGAACCCAAGATTTTTGTAATGGAAAACGTCTTGGGGATTAAGAGCATGGGAAGTGGCATTTATTTCACTAAAATTCAAGAGGCAAGTAGAGCCTTAGGCTACTCAGTAGCCCCAGTTCAAATTAATTGCTGGGAATTCGGCGTGCCCCAAAAACGAGTTCGCCAGCTATTTATCGGCACTCGAGTTGGGCAACCGCTTTTTATGCCCAGTCGTTATCTGACTAAGACACATTCTTTAGAACCCAACGATGACGCTCTACAGCCCGCCGTTACCTTGGGTGAAGCAATCTGTGACTTACCCCCACTAAAGGCTAATGATGGCGCGATTGAATCTACGTATGATTTGGCGCTTAGAAAACAACATCTGAAAGACTACGGCAGCCGATACATCATTGATCTCATGCAGGCCGATCAAGCAAACATGTTAACTTGGCATGTATCTAGGCCACATTCAGAAAGAGATTTGCGTGATTTTTTACTTCTACGGGAGGGCGAAAATAGTAAAGGTGCAATCGCTCGGGGTGAAGTAATGGAAACACCATACTCAATGGAATCATTTGCCGATAAGTACAAACGACAAAGTAGGTATGAGTTGTGCTCAACTATAGTTGCCCACCTCAAAAAGGATGGGTTGATGTTTATTCACCCAACACAAAATCGATCACTCACACCAAGGGAAGCAGCAAGAGTCCAGTCTTTCCCGGATACCTTCCAGTTTTTCGGACAACGAGGTAATGTATACGAGCAGGTTGGCAACGCAGTACCTCCCTTAGCCGGTAGGGCAATTGGCTTCGCTATTAAGGCCTATCTAAAACATTATGCTGCCTCAGAAGCTAGGCCTAAATTCAAGGAGTCTGATAAAAACAAGGCCATTAAAAAGCTGGAGGACTTAACAAATTCTTTATATCTAGGTGTTATAAGAAAGATGGATAACAAGGAGTTTCTATCTGTCTGGAACCTTGTTCACTTGGTGCACCCTACTCTACATCCCGAAACCGCATTGGATAGATCGGGTGAGATTTACATGCCATCCTCGGGAACAAGTGATGTATTGGCCCCATATTACAAAAGATCAGGCTGGCCAATTTCACTAATTCCAATTGCAGAAGAAGCAAATATTCGATATAAAAATGGGGTAATGACTGAGGAAGATTATTACTTTAATAATCTTGTCTCCGCTTAGTTAGCCTGAATTTTTCTCACTCACTCTTTCCTCTCCTGCAAGCCTCTTGAATATCCTCAAAAGATATCTCCTCTCGCTTGGGGTGGCTTGACCATATAACTTTGGGAGCACATTCTTTACCGTTCCGGGACTTAAATTCCAATCAGCATCCAACTTAGAAAGTGTATTGCCAACCAACTTCTCAAATTGTTTGTCATCAGCCTCATATACGGAGGTACCAGAAAACGAGGTTTCTCCCTGGGTTCTATATGAATCATTAGCTTTTTTAAGGGTTGGGGCAAGTTTCTGCATGGCCTCTTCCCGCATTTCTCTTGGGAAGTTAATCTTCATTTTTGAAATATTAACTTTAAAAAGATCATCAAAGCCTGCTGGAATCTCTACCAATACTCGGGCAAGCTTAGAGTGCTCATCAGATGTGCGAAGACCGCACCAACCACCGCTTTGAAGCAATCTTCCAGCCCTGTAAATATAGAATCCCTGCTGCTTATTCCACTTGGCGGGACCGCCTGCACGTAAATGTGCAGATGTCGATGAAAACTGACTTTGGGCTGGCAAAACAAATGGTCTAAATTTAACCAGGCCCTTCTTTCCATCCATTGAAATCTGAATATTAAAGGGGTCTAGTTCAACCGTATTTTTCTCGGTACGGCAGAAAGGATCCCAAGATTCAACTAAATCCCCATTAACAAAAATCATGACCTTCTTTGATCTTTGTTCGCCAGTCAAATAGCGATGGAATGTTGCTCCAAGAGAAACTTTTAAATCCTGAGTTAATTTCTTAAAGTCGTTTTCCGCCCTACCGCCAGCTGGGTCTTGAAAATTCAACAGGCGATTTAATTTTTCCCATGTCACCGCCGTGCCGGTTGTGGAATAAAGATGCTCTACTACTGGATTAAGAAGATCATCGATCTCAATAGGCAAAATTTCCCAACGATCTACTTTATTAATGTGATCCATGTCCCATGAGTAAGAATGAATTTGCACCTTCTTCTCTGAGTTACGGGATGATACGGTTAAAGAGTCGCATTGGCTTAGTGATGATGTTTTTAAACCCAAGCCGAACTTTCCTAAGTCATCTTGCTCATAATCCCTCATCGAGCCAAATCTCATAGCCTCTCTAATTTCGGAGGGCGTCATACCTACCCCATTATCTAGGACCGTTAAATATGAGTCGTGTCCGTCAAATTGAAGATTGACTTGAATAACATTTGCACCTGCTTGGATAGAGTTATCAACAATTTCAGCTACGGCGTCAGAAAATTCATAGCCCAAATCACGCATTGAAGAAATTAGACGCTTTGCGCTTGGGGTTAAGTTAGATGGTGAATTCATAGGAGTAGTAAATAATTAGCTAATTTCTTTGCAACAATACTTAAGTTGATTAGGCCTCTATACCCAGTCTTTCAAGGAGGTTTTTAAGCGAATTTTTCTCAGTTTTGGTAAACGACAGCCTCCCAGATTCAAGCTTCTCAAGTGCACGAGTGTTGTTTGTTGAAATTAAACGTTTTGACTCGGCCATACTCCTAATCTCTCGAGCCCGTGGCACTAATTTTGCCAAAGCAATTTCAAAATCAAGCTCGTTATCACGTCGCGCATCTCTTCTTCCGCTTACCTGTTCTTCTGCAAAAGTATCGAGCGGCACACCATATTCCAATACGGCTGGCGTAGGCTCTGCAACTTTACCCCTGACATGCAAGGTCCAGCAAAACTCTTTCTTACAAAATTCTGCAGGATTCTTAACTATACCAGGTGGAGAATTAAGAATCTTATGCACAGTTTGGGCTTGATATAGCAACCAATGCAAAAGCAGGGGTGGAACCTCCTGCTCTTTCCATATTCTCAAAAGATCAATTTGATAACCTTTATCTCTGAATGCTTGAGCACATGCAGCAATCGTATAAGTTAGAGCCTGAGCCTTCAAGCCCTTGTCATTTTTATACCAGTCAGATTGGGCGATAGCCTTATCAAGCTGCCTAAAAATAATTCCCTTAGCCACAACGCACTTATACCAGACCTCATTGAGATCAGCCTCACTCATTTGCTTTAAATGTCCGGTGATATACCTACTAAAGCAGTTCTGCGAACCCATGGAAACGATGTAAGGCTTTCCATCAAAAGAAAGCTCAAACTTTGCAAGATCAGTTTTCTCAATCAGTTGGGTCTTAGGATACTCGGCCTCCAGCTTGTTGCGTTGGGGCTGGGTCTTATAAGCAAATAAATTTCTGTATTGCCCCCTTGATCGCTCATAGAACCATTTTGTTGCATAAAGCGCCCCAGCTTTTTGAGGAACATTAACCTCCTTGGAGAGTCTTTCAATCTTGATTTGAAATGCACTATTTGATTCTAAGTCCGCTTTTGATACTTTATTTTGAGTATTCGCATACTCTGAGATTTTTGGAACAATTTCACTCAGCTTTGACTCATCTACTACCGATAACTTGACTTGAGCAAAAACCTCAGAGAGGTTGTACTTTAATCCATCTCTAGCATACAAAATAGAAGCTGTAGTTTGACCACCATTAACAATTTGAAAATCCTTGATATAGTCAATTAGCAGTGATCCATCAGCTGCTATGGAAGTATTAACAGCCGATGCTGTAGCAGTTAGACCATTGTTATACGCAAAAAACATTGAAGGCTCGTCAGAAATAGTCTTCAAAATTCCCTTATTTACGTCAGTCCTAGCCTGGAGATAAGTTCGGACATTCTGCTCCAACAATCTATTTCCATAGTTAGCAAATATATCTGCAAGAATTGGCCCTGGAATAGCAAAAAGATAGCTTTTGTAACCAACAGCATTACTTGAGGCCTGAATACAGGAAATTCCTCCAGAAAAATCATTTGCCAAATCAATTTCTACGGGATCAAACCCTGTTGAAGAAATTTTTTCATATCTTTCGATGTCAAAAGTATTTGTATGAACTGTAAGCCTATCAATTTCAAATGACTCGAATACTTTTTTTCGGATTTTTAGATGGGCATTAGTGAATACTAAAACTCTTATCCTTGCAATTTGATCTACGTAAGAACGAATAAGCATGGCCAATTTATAGTCATAGCTTGACTCCTCTAAATCCTCTAGCGATTTACTAGATAGGGCCAGCTTGAGAAAGCGCCCTACCCCTGAAACAGATTTTTCTATGTCGCCGGCATTAATTGTCGGCAGATGATCATCTTGAAAATAAAGACAAACACCAAGATAGAGGTCACCAGAAGCGCCTGCAGTATCTTCTGGTATGTCAAATGCATAACCATCAACTCGATAACCACTTCCACTAAGAATTGGGGAGTAAGTTAAATCAGGGCAATCGCCATTTTCTGCTGCCAACTGCGAAAAAACCTTAAAAAATTCTTCGACCCTTGGAATTCCGTCTGCTGCTGAGCCTATAACGATATCTTCAGCTAAATTTGAATACTCTTGCTCTAGATTACTCACTCAAATTCTCCACAAGCTTGCTCCAATCGATTTGAAACGATGAAATTGCAGCCCCAGAAATGACATACTCTGCTGAAATGATGCCAGCAGAAACATTTGATAGGGTTAATTTAGGGAAGTTCTCGGATACCTCATAAATCAAACGCTCATCGAGATCAAACTTTTCTTTGCATACTTCTTGGTCTTCACTTAGGCCAGCTAAAACAATCTTTCTTTCAAATTCAGCATGAGCAAGACGATTTGACTCAAATCTTTGAAATAATCTCTGTGCTAGATCTATAACAGAGAGCCCCTTATCCGATGGAGTAATGCGATTCAAAGTTATTTTTAAATTATTACCGCCATCATCAAGTTGATCTAAAGAGGTAATTCTTAGGCTGATAGCCTTTGTAGCTAGTTGAGTCTTTACTTCAATACGAGTTTTATTAAATCCAATATCTCGCTGATCTCCATTTGGACCCCTCCATCCTTGGACTATTAACTCATCAGGGGCAATGTTAGCTTGGAGTATTGATTCAAGTGTGTGAAGCTCGCCCCACAAGCCTATCACCTCATTACGGGTTAATCCAACCCTGCCCCTACGCTTTAAAAGTTCAGACCAATCCCTAAGACACTCAAGAGCAATTACAAAAGACTCTTCTAGATTTTTGCCGCTCTTAGATCTCTCGGCAATATCAAAGCACATCACCGTAAAGCTCTTAAATAAATGCTCATCAGTTAACGTAATACCAATTCTCGATCCACTAGATGTTTGGGCAAAAATTACCTCTAAGTTCTCAAAAAAAGGGAGTTCGGGAAAGTTATAAACAATTTCTTTGGCTTCAATAATTAATTCTCTATCGCCATTTAATGCGTAATCAATAAAAAAATCTAGCTGGTGATCTGGATATACTCTTAGCCTTCCAGATGAGTGGTGTCTCGCTCCAAGGGCATTCCATTGAGATTCAAAATCATTCATCTTCGATCACCTCGTCTGTAACAGACTCTTCCCGCAATGCTTGTACCATCGCCATTAAACGCTTAGAAGCTTGATACTTTCTTTCCTTACACTTGATGGCTGTCCCAGGAAGCAAGATGCCCATCGATACCACCGGGTCCGCTTTAGAAAGCTTCATTGAAAACCCCTCAGGCGGATCCAGTTGAATAAAATGAATTAGTAAAAGTGGGCGGGTTCTTGCAACGGAATGAGCCCAGGTTCTTGATGGGCCCACTTCGTCTTCGTCGCCTGATTCAGCCTTTTTCATTAATTCCTTTACGCGCTCCTCGTACCGGGCCTGGTCTTCTCCTAAACAAAAATCATCCACACCGAACGCAACAGCATTCTTTTTATTTACCTTAATGACCGTGTCAGACTCTCGGACGGTGCCACTTCTACTTCTGCAGAAGGCAGGCTTATCCAATTCAATTGGAAACTTAATAGCCCCAGCTTTTCCTGCAGAAATATATGGAATACCAATATCCCAGTCACTCAACTCAGTTCCGAGTCGATCTTCGATATACGAGGTCAGCAAACTGGTTCCATCTGCTGAAATTACGTCAAACTCTGTCTGGGGAAAATTAACTTTCTTAATAAATTCAATAACAAGCTTTCCTGGTATTTTTTTCCAAACGAGAGCTTTATTTTTTATATCGTTTTCATACCCACTTGAGAAGTCCATGTTAAGAGTCTCTATTAATTCTTTAACTAGCTTCATGTTTCTATTGTTTACAGCAGGATCATCACTTAACGAGTGGGCCTGAACGTGTCTCGTCGAAAAGTCCTCGGCGAGGGAGATTTGTGTTGCAGTGCGCATTTTGTTGGCTGCGGTAATGGATATACCCGTTGGACTTTGCCTTACCTTCAATCCAAAGTCATATGGTGTCTTACTCAACAAGGCCATTCTTTGAAAATCAACTCGCAATTCTTCAACTGATTCACTAATAGCAGCAAAGTCATCAATCAAATCCGGGGTTGCATGAATCCTGCACAGCTTCTCAAATCCAGGTCTATATCCAAACCATCTGCCCATTTGGAGCAATGTGTCTGCTGCACCAATATTTCTTAGGGCATAGGAAACCGCTAACCCCTCAAGCGTTAGTCCGCGCGCTAGAGCTAATCCACCAATAGCAATCAGATGAAGACCTTCTGGAGGTGCTTTTTCATAATCAATAGATACCCCTTTCATATTGACTAATTTTGTTTGAATTGAGTTAATTGCATCTAATAGCTTAGTTCTAATCAGGTCCCAATTAACATCTGGAGAAACCACATCCTCGTACTCACGCTTCCAAATATGATGCAGTTCATTCAATAATGATGATTTTTCCCAATCGACAAGAGCCCAAGACCTAACCGCATCAGAGGCAAGTTTTAGCAATTCATCAACATACTCCTTTACTTGCTGCTGTACATAGTTAAATCTGCTCACATTAATTAGCATGGATGAATGTGATGTGCCATTACCGTCCACCAACCTAATTGCCCTAAATAATATGTACTCCATAATCGCCTCTCTCAAGCTAGGCGGCAGCCCCACAACTTCATGGGTAGATTTATGCTTTAGAGGTAATAAGTCTTGGTAGTCATTTGGAATAGGTCTAACACAGGCCTCTAAGAGATCACCTTCTTCCGTGAAAAGACGGTGAGAACCAACGTAGTTATCAGGAGGATCGAGTGATTTTATAAAATCAGCTGGGAAAAGGTCTTCATTCAGCATTTCATCCGCTGATTCAGGATCAATAAAGATATTTGCGAAAGGGGTGGCGGTATATCCAACGTAAGTAGACTGTCGACAAGTTTTCAAAATCTGTCGAATTTTTTTGTTTATTTCAGTAGCTTGGTTTGCATTTGCATTTGTATTAACACTGGCATTATCAGCCTCATCATCAATAAGTAACATTGGGCCGTCTAGCTCGGCACCATTATTTAAACCTTTGAGCCAATCAGCAATTTTTTCGAGAACCTTAGGATTCTTTTTGGTAACAAAAAGAATTGGCTCTGCAAATGTTCCTTGATGGGCCCCAACAGCACCTGCAGTTGCCGTATTAAAGTCTGATAATTGTGTAGTTCCGCAAAATGGGTATCTGGGTACGTAGTTAGGATTCTCATATTTGAGTACATTGGCGACTTCATATATTTTTGTGTGTGTTGAATCGCTAACAGATGATTTGCCTACAAAAGCTTTATCCAATCGAACTTGAGTTTGGTATCTAAGTGAATTGGTCTGACCAGCCAATACGATGATAATTCTGTAACCAACGTCAGCTGCTTTGGATATCAGGGCGGAATAGTTAGTTGTCTTTCCCATTTGAACGTGGCCCATAACTAAACCACGCCGCCTATTCCAAGACTCTTTATCACGTGGGTTACCCAGGAACTCCATGATTTCATCGCTCACATCATCAACAGAGTTAACAACCGCCTTTGGAAGAATAGTTTTCTGTATCCAATAGGCCTTTAATCTGCTCCAATAATGGAAGTCGATATTTTTCTTTTCCTTCTCATACCATTTAACAAAATTCTTTTTGAGAATGTGCCCATTTTCCTGGGTAGTGCCGTAGATTGTTTCCAAGTGCTTAACAAATCTCTCAACATCACTTTCAGATAAGTTAAAAATGATGCCGTGCTGCCTAACGGCTTGATCTAGATATCCTATTGGCACTACTCTTTGGCCATTTAAATCAGCATCTACCAACTCGCGAATGTAATTTAGCTTTGCTCTAAATTCGGCTTCATTCATACCAAACCCCATTTTTCTTTAATGTTATTTTTTATATAGCTCTCTGAATACTTCCATTGACTACTGAAAGGCTCCATATTGTTTGCGAATTCTAGAAATTCTTTGAGCGTTGGCTGCCTTCCGGTTTGCCTGAGACATGCCATAAAACAAGCATCAATTAGAGCTTCAAAAATTTCAGGATCAGTAATTGCTTGCACCTGCTCCAGTTGATTGCCCTCTCGGTCTTTAATCATTGACTCAGTAGGTACATATGACTCAATAAGCTTGAGGGCTTCCCTTGTAATCTCAGAGTCCTGTGACTCAGCTATTAACTCCCAAACAAATGGATGGTCTCGATTAATTTGATATCGAATTCTGCCGTTGTAGACAACTCTTTTCCATACGGGCTCTTTTTTATCAATCGTAAGATCAACGCCTTTTTTCCGATTGGCATTAGCAGATCTCTTGCCAAATTTTCTGAGCAACTCTTTGAGCCCAGTTCTTAATACAACCGGTAGTTGAGCATCTGATTTATCAAGCGTAATTTTCCAATCCTTATCCAAGGTATTTGGCAAATCAACCCGCACCCTCATGAGCTGTGATAGTTCCCCATGCGGCATCAAGCGAAACCAAGTACCATAAATGATGAGACGTTTATTCCTATAAACGTAAAAACCTTGGTTTCTAACTAGGCCCTCGTCACCCCCAAGCATCTCCCTCTCTTCAACCGTTAACTTTGAAAAGTGTGGAATGATGAATGGTTGTACTGCTATCTCTTCCTTGCCTCGCAACTTGATAATGTCTTCATCTACGGTTTGGGTTGCAGGATGCATAGTCATGAATGGGTCAACAGGTTTTAATGCATAACCTTGCATCTCGATTACAAGCTTATTCCCAACCTCACCTGATAAGTAGCGATGGAAGATTAAGGAAAGTTGCTTGCTCGCATGAGAAATTTTTTCATTGAGCTGCTCGTCCAAGCTAGATGAGATATCTTGATCGAGCAATCGATCACATCTACTCCAAATCACTTCAGTGCCAGATTTAGAAGTTGGGGGAGTACCTAGCAATTTAAATGCATCATCACCAACCAGTAATTCCATGGACCAGTCTTCTAGATTATCAATATCCCAAATGGCGGCAGTGCACTCTAAACCCCTCCATGACACAACTGTGAGGACTCGCGCTTGAGATAAAGATGCAGACTTAAGACCCCAGCCAAACCTACCTAAATCATTTAGCTCTCGTGGATCTTCGGGATTTGCGCTTGCTGGTCGCATAGCTGCAACCAATTCTTCCCTGCCCATGCCCATTCCATCATCCCTAATTCGAACCACAACATCTTTCTCTACGGGCTCAAACAGAATAGACACCTTTTTTGCTTCAGCTCTGATGCTGTTATCTATGAGGTCTGCAAGGGCCGCTGCAAGGTCATAATTACCAAAACTTCGGGCAGTAGCCATTAATGATGATGCGTCGGGGGGATTGGAAATTCGCATGTATCTTATTGCTTTTTTTACCTATTAACTGGCAAAGTTAACAAATCTATTAAGTAATCTATAAGTAATTAATATTACCTTATTGGCACTACTAAACACCCCGGAAATAGCAGCTTTCTAGCTATATTTTCGAGATATTGATATATATTTTTCTGGCTCAATATTTGAGCTCCATAAGGCCTATAAAGGGAGTTCAAAAGTCAATAGAGGTATTGCGATGACCGCCCAAGTAGCCGAGCGCCTGATTTATGGTGACAAGGAAATTCCCTTGTTTACCAATCCTTTATCCCTTTATTTGAGGGCTACGGGCACCCAATTTGTTTCACCCCATACTGCCAATTGGCGGGGCTATGTCGGCACTTGGCAAATCCTGGAGCATTCCGGTGTTGAGCGTTTGTACTTGGTAGGTCTATCAGCTCATAAGTCTTATGAGGAGATTTTGTCCCTATCTGATGTCTTTCCCGGTCATGACAAAATTTTTGCGCATTGGTTTACTGGTGAGTTGCGTTGTCCTCAGGGTGCACAGCTTCAGTATCGCCACATGGGTTACAGCAGCATCTATGAATATGACCTCTTAATGGAGTTTAAGCAAGGCATCTTAGTCAAGAAATATGCTCGCCACAACCAATTACCTGAAGAGAAAGAGGATGATCAGTTTCAGATTCCTTCGTTTCTGAGGAAGGGCTGATGATGGATGCTCTTTTATCTTGGCGCCCTAGCTCCTGGCTTGATTACCTGCTCATCTATATCCTGCCTGGCGTAGTGATGGCTACTTACTTTCTGTTCAATGCTTGGCGAGAGCGACAGTCTGACTTTTTTAAAGGCGTTACGAAATTATTGGGTAAAGAGACTAGTCTTGAGGATAGGCTAAAGGAGTTTGGGGTCTATTGCTTTGCTATTTCTTGTGTTTTATTGGGTTGGCCGGGCTTTTTGATTTGGCTTCCTTTTAGCATTGCTCAGGATAAACGCAATAAAGCTTGGCAAGAATTACCCGATTTTGATTGCGCACCCGCGTACTTAGTAGCAAAAGTAAATCCTGTAGATGCTGAGATTGCTAGCTACGTTATAGATCCCCTGGGCACTGCTCCTCCCGCGCCCTTTGGACATCTCAATAAAGGCTGGGTCAATTTTTTAGCTGATATGACCGATGATACCGATGAGCTTTGGTCTTTCTTCATCCCCAAGGGGGCCAAGACTGGCAAATATCAGTTTGAGACCACCTCAGAGACTCGGGGCTATGCCAGGGTGCGGGAGGGCAAGATCATGGCGGAATTTATTACTGAATGAGAAGAGCTCATTATTTGAGCTTTTGGGCTGCTTTAATGAACTTATTGAGTGTTTAGGTGTTGATGTTGGTGTACTTGTTTTGATTGTTTTAGTGATCATCGGGATAAGGTATGAGTGCCCACAGATCAAAGGACTTCGTTGATTAGCCCTTCTCATGAGAAAACCATACCAGCTTGTGCATCTTTTTTATCACCCATTATTGGGTGACTCCTTTCAAGATGCGAGCAAGCCGACAGCCGGGAAAGACCGGCTGTTTTACTTTTTATCTCTTGATAATCACATCACCAAGAGTGAGTCCACTAAAACCACTCTCCTCTTCGCGATAGATTGCCACGCAGCGATTGAGGCGCACTGCAGTGACTAACTCATCATCGTCTTCGCAAAGATGTACTTCCCTTTGGCAATCTTGGCAAAAGTTGATTTTGTCATCATTGGTTGGTGTTAACTCTTCCCACTGGGAGATACATTTAAATGCAAATAGGCAATTGCGGATAGCTAAGTCACTCATGATTTACTCCTAGGTTAGGCTTACTCATAAAAGATTTGGCTGCGCATGTCTTTGATAAAGACTTGATAGAAGTCTTTCCACTTTTGTAGCTCTTCTGGCTTACAGGTGGCCGATGGTCTTTCCACCATGAGTCTGCGCTTCACGTTCACCGCGTTGCCCTCTAGAGAATAGCTGGCGTCATATTGGATATAGCCCTTCTTGTACCTTACTTCTGGTGGGATGCGGGTGACCTTGACATTATTTGGGAACTCAATTTGGTAGGCCTCTTGAACCATCTTGGTAGCGCAGCGGTAGGGATATTTAAATTCTTCTGGAGGTCTATCGTTTGCGATCAGAGCGAGCTCTCCCGGGGCAAGACCTACAGGCACCATCATCGCGCCCGGCCCTGGAAAATTGCTGACTGCATCAAGCGTGAATTTGGAGTCCGTTGCTAGAGGTAGGTCGAGGTTGTAGACCGATGAACTTTTGAGCTTACCCTCTCCCGTTTGATGAAACCTAGCTAACTGATCTGCCGCCATCTTTTTCGATAAGGTGGTATCTACACCCTCATATTTATAGCGCGCTGCAATCTCTGCGCTACCAAAATAAACCGAGTGTGCTTCTCCTTCGATGCGACCATCCTTCTGAATCTTCATCACGATCCCAGAGACGGTTCGATTGAGATCCATATTGGGCTTGGGGGTATGGCCGATCTTTCCTAGGGTGGTGATAAGTGTTGGCTTATCGACTTCATCTTCTGGCAGCAAGCCATATGGAGCCATCTCTGCCGTGGAATCAAGGTACTGATCCCACTGCGGAATATAGGTAATCACATGATTAAAGGGGCCTACTACTGGGTACTTTGGAACGGTAAAGGTCACTCCGGCATTAATTAGGGCGCTACTCGCTGATATGCCCTTTGCAGCTAGAAGCGCCACAAGAAGTGCGTTATGGTCTTTGCAGTCACCATAGCGATTGGCAATAATGCTATTAGCGTCATGAGGTGTGATGCTGCCATCATCCAAGTAGATGGCCACATACCGTATGTTGCGAGAGACCCAGTTGTAAATGGCTTTTGCTTGTTGCTTCTGGATTTCAGGGTCATTCGGTTTATTTGGAATCGGTTTAGTAATCTCATCTGCAAGCTTTTGTACTTCTGGAGTCACCCTCACCTTATCTTTTAACTTGGCTTCATAGGCTTTAGCAAACTCTGCTTGGCTAGCATAGGTAGAGATATAGATATGCGGTGCAAAATCATCTAGGCCCACTTGCAGCTGCTCTTTTTGGGCAAATTTGCGATTTTGATAAACAAAGCGCATGCGCTTATTGCCATCGTCAATAATTTCTTCTTCTCCCCCACCAATACCCTTGATGTCGGTATACAGCTTGAGGTTTTCTGGGTAGGTTAAGGTGTATTCAAATTCGTGGTTCTCCACATAGGGAGCAAAGTTCAATTTGGTCGAGAAGTAACCTGGTAGCAGTGGCTTATAGGTTGTTAACCTTGTTTTGTAATACACCTTCGATCCTGGCGTGACATTTGGAAAGACAATGATCTTGTGCTTTTGGTCTGAGAAAAATGCTGCGCCTTGGCTATTATCGTCTTCCACAGTGCGTATAGCGGATGCTTGCACTGGAATTCTTTTGCCTTGAGGGGTAATGGTGTAAGCCTCAAGCACTTCTAAATTGGCCGTTGTGGAATTAAAGGGCAAGTCGACAGAAGAGGCAGCGTCGATGATGAGTTGGGATTTCACAGATTTGGTGAGCTCATCAATCTCCACCACCTTGCCATCAGGATAAATGCGCTCATCAATGATGTAGCGCTCTATTGCCGATAAGGCCTCGAGATCCCCACCACTCGCACTCGAGGTTGTGACATAAGCCAACCCAAAGAGCGCCACAAACATAGTCAATACCATTACTCCCGACTGAATGATGGCTTTGTTTGTATTACTCATAATAACTGGCCCGGTGTTTTGATGTTATTCATTAAATTAGCGTCGCACATAAGACAAAATGTAGGCTTTTCTTTTATTTACTTCTGCAGTAAAGACAATTCCTGCGCTGTCATGCAATGTCGCCAAAGGTTCTTGTAACAGCGCCTTATCTGGCAGATACGGATTGCCATTGCTATCTCTGAACCTAAACTTGGGCAAGCCCAATATTCTGGCGCTATCGACAAAAGCTGCTACTGCCAATGGCTTTGATAGGGGTACAGCAGACTTGCCCGTGGGCGAGATCTGCAAGGGCAGTAAGCTTATAAATACTAAGGCGCTGAGCATAGAGTTTTGAGTATGTTTTTAGATATTGAATGGATTATTGAATTGTGATGAGCCACTAGCTCATTGGGTGAGCTCTGAGCTTTTTATTCTGAAATTGTTGTGATTTTTTCAACTCTTTTAGGAGCAGCCCATGAAATACCTCATCGCCCTCTTTTTGATTGCCCAATCGTTGCTGTTGGTTCGCGGCGCATCGGCACAAGCCAATAATTGGCAGAACAGTCCGAATAATTGGCAGAACTCGCCCAACAATTGGGATAACTCACCGAATAACTGGCAGAACAGTCCAAACAACTGGAACAACAGTCCTAATAATTGGAATGCCACCAACGGTGTGTATGACAACGGTGGCAAGCGCATTGGTTATGAGACCCAATCACCCTCTGGCGTCACCAATGTCTTTGATAACAATGGCAACCGCATTGGTTACTCTCCTGCAGGATCCAAGCCATGATCCAATACGAATACATGCTCATTAAGATGGAACCGGTGGTGATGGATGCCGATAGCATTGAGGATCTCTTAAATGAAAAGGGGCTTGAAGGCTTCAGGCTCTCAAGCATCCAAAAGCTTTGGACCCAAGACGATTATGGTCAATCCTTGCAGCGCAACTTTCTGGTGCTAGAGAAAGCTTGCGAGGAAGAGCTGTAAATTTTTATTCGTAGCTTATGAAATCAATGACCTCTGTATATAAGACCCAGAACGAGTCAAGCAATATCTCCCGAGTACGCGATGATGTAGTTCTATGCCTCACAGACAAGTACGATCAGACTTTGACCATCAAGGTATGCTCGGTTGCACCATCTCATGATGAATTAGATGCCTACGATTGCGTCTGTATGAGCGCACGTTATGACCATGGGTTTGGATTTAGCCAGCTGTATCGATTTGTTGATGACAAACAATCCATGAAGATTAAGCAAATTTGTGATCTAGCAAATGAATCCAATAGATCACAGTTGCTCCCAATGAGCTCATCAGCTAGGTGGTGGGCCATTGTTACCCCAATTGTGAAGGGTAATGGTCATATACAAAAAATCACTTGTCGCTCAATCATGACCGATATTATTCAACTCACCAGAGTTCCAAGCGTTTGCGCAAGCAAGATCTTTATTAGCCAATATAGATATATGTGTGCTTATAGAGCTCGGCAATTACAAGGCGTTTTTGAAGCAATAAAACAATTACAGATTGGCGGCTTTAAAGGGACCGAAGTCATCTGCTTTGAGGTAGATGGGCGGTTTAAGCGTCAATTTGAGGCTCACCTAATGGATGTTTTAAGCCTTCACTCCAAAAAATGATAGAAGCCCATAGACTCGATGATCTTGATAATCAACCTCTAATTGAACGAGAACTTGCATTTCGAAATCATGGCAATATTGCCGAGCTCACAATTGAGATGAATATGGCTGTTACTGGATATTTTTTAATCTCTTAAATTCAATATATTCATACTCAGAATGATTTTCGATATCTCGCCCCAATAAATCGACTACGTTATCTTTTAAAAAAAACCGTTTTACCTTGTTTCCATCTCGAATAAACCCATCCCTAAAGATCAATCTTGGGTATTTATTTCCATTTAGTACATAACTATCAATTACCACCCCTGGAGAGTACACATCTTTGATTCCAGAGTGGATATAGATGCTTAGATCAAAATAGTTCCTACCATCATCAGTTGTGTTTTCACAAAACCGTTTGATGAGGCCTCTAAAGTAATCAAAGGTGACCCACTCAAGAGATCGATTCCAGTTGATTGCACATTTCTCCAAAAGCTTTTGCTGACGCTCAGTCCATGGGCCGCCAAAATAAAGTGCTATAGGCTTTTGATATAACAACCGTTCTTTATAGGCTTGTATGTCAGTATCTAAATTTTTCAATTACTCAACACTTTCAAGACAATCTAATTCATGAAAATCAATCTGCATAGACTCTGAGTCAGCAAACTCTTCCATGCGGTAGTCCTCTGGTGGAGTTAAGCGTCGTAAGCAACGATCAGGAACGGGGCCAGTCTTTGCCTTTCTTAACACTTGATCAAATCGATAATGCAAAAGGCCTGTCTCTGAAGCGATTTCTACATTCCACGTGTAGAGCGGTTCTTTAAACCTTGGCCACTTCTGAAAACCCGCTGCTGAAATTACCCGCACAATATTGCCCAAATTTTCGGGCAGACTGCTGTTAACCGTAATCGCTAAGTCACCTACCCCGCAATTAAGTTTTGTAGGCTGGCTCATCTTCCTCTCCGGTATTGCGCTCTGACTTTTTCTCTCTGCATGAATATGATGTGACTAAAAATTCCCTGGCTGCAAACCAAGAAAAGTCCAAATTGGAACCAAAGAACAAGGCTGAAACTAAAGCCGTTCGATAGCGAAGCCCAGCTAATAAACATAAAGAAAATACCGATAAATTTGATCACTTAACCCCCTAAGCGTGGCGAAATAATCACTAGATTAATTACTTGCTAGCTCATTAAATGAGCCTTAAACTGACTAAAGTTATAAAAACAATAAAAGTGTGTTTTCTGGCTTTTTTAGCCATTTAAGGGGGTTTTATGAGCGATATGGAGCGTCTGCACCGCATTAAGTACATGATTCAGGAGCGTAAATGCGTTCCGATTGATGACTTTTTGGATGAGCTCGAGATCTCCAAAGCCACCTTTAAGCGCGATCTGGAGTACCTACGTAGCCGACTCAAAGCCTCGATTATTTATGACCGCTTCTTGGGTGGCTATAAATTTGAGTTTCCAGATCAAATCAACAAGATTGAAATGCCAGGCTTATGGTTTTCGGAGAAGGAAGCCACTGCTCTAGTCTTAATGCAGCACCTACTTTCTTCTTTAGATCAAAGCGGTTTGATTGGTCCGCATATTGAACCGCTGACCGCCATCATTGATGGTATTTTGGGTCAGAGTGAAACTTCTGCAAAAGAATTGCGCAAACGCATCAAAGTGCTTGGTATGGGTTCACGTAAGAATTCCATCGATAACTTCTCTGAGATTGGCTCAGCTCTTCTCAAGCGTAATCGCTTATCGATTAAATACTATGCCAAAGGTAAGAACGAAGAAACCGAGCGTGAGATCTCTCCACAACGCTTGATTTTCTATCGCGAGAATTGGTATCTCGATGCTTATTGTCATATGCGCAATGGCTTACGTAGCTTTGCAGTAGATGGCATTCGTAGTGCAGTGCCCACCAATACCAAGGCCCAGGAAATCTCTGATAAAGAATGCCAAGAACACTTTGCCGAAAGCTATGGCATCTTCTCTGGCAAAGCCACTCAAAGGGCTAAGCTACGCTTTACACCAGAGCATGCCCGCTGGGTTTCTGGTGAGAACTGGCATGGCCAGCAAGTTGGTTCTTTTGATAAAGAGGGTTACTACAACCTCGAATTTGATTACAACCAAGATCCGGAATTAGTCATGGACATCATGAAGCATGGCTCTGGAGTGGAAGTGATTGGGCCAGCTAGCCTAAAGAACAAAGTTAAGGCAGAGCTTGAGAAGGCATTAAAGAATTATTAAGAAAATTTTACATCTAATAAGTTATTTGAAATTTAGGCAGTCTGTTTATATTGGCATCTAGAATTTAAGTAAAAATCTTTAAAAATGATTAATGACCTAAATTTTGACTATATTAAATATCAAAAATTAATTGAACAAATTGATGCTGGTGTCGGGCGGATTGAATTGCATAACAAAGCCCATAGCAGGGATTTTTCATCAAATAAATTTAAGTACCACCTTCATCAACACATGGGTCCATGTCCATTTGAAGGAAATTTACTAACTGCAAAAGTAATATTTTTACTTGCAAATCCTGGCTTTAATAAGGAACAAAATCCACCTCCGAGTGCGGCTGATCACCAATCGAGAAGTGGCTGGGGTATAGCCAATCTATCCCCAGAGGGCCAAAGCAATTGGTATCGCCCAAGATTTAAAACCTTAATTGACTTTGATAGTGAAGAAAAATGGCAATTGCTATCAAACCAAATTGCAATGATTCAGGAAATTCCATGGGCAAGTGAAAAGTTTAAGGAATTAAGAACACTACCAAGCCGGGAACTAATGTTCAAAACAGTAAGGGCTATTAGTGAAAAAAATCAAAACGCCCTATTTGTAATTATGCGACGTCATAAGTTTTGGGGAGAGGCGCTAAAAGGGGTTGACCAATCACGAATCATCTCTAATCCCCATCCTATTTGCTCATACATCACAAAGGGCAACTTTGGGTCTGACTGGGAAAAAATTAGAAATAAATTGAGATAGGCTCACCAAGTAAGATCAGATTAAGATTACTTAGTTTGCAAATATCGGACCTACGACAAGAATGGCATGATCATCTGGTGAATTTAATTTTGTTTAAACATCCGTCACAGTAATATTTGCCATCTTTCTCCCAAGCCTTGATACCCAACTTCTTCGTACACCAGTAGCAATAGAGATTGGTAGATGGAATGAATTTACGCTCTACTAGATTAGGCATTTCTTCTTCTATCTTTGGCTGAGGTAGATCTATCTCTGTGGGCTTACTTTGGAGTTGCTTCACAAGGGCTTTCCAAGCCTTTGGAATGAGGCGATAGCGAAAGACCACATAAAAAGCGATAGCCCCCAGCAAAATACCAACTACCGTGAAGGGGTTCTGCACGATCCACCCCAAGATTGCTACTGCGGCAAGATAGAGAAGATAAAGCGCTATTCCAGCCAGAATGTATGGCCAGATAGCAGCCAATATCAAGAGCCCGATAATGTCGCCAATAATTCCCCCTGAATTACCAGAGGAGCCACGCCTGTAGTCACTGTAATCATCGTAATCACCCATGCGATCTCCTAGGAAGCTGAGTACTCCAGTCGTAGGCCAGATCAATAAAGAGATTGGCCTCTTGAGACAAAAACTGTGGCGATGGAAAGATGCCTACCCTACCCAAATCCAAGCGATCTGCATCCCAACAGGTCTGAATGGTTTTATTGGTTGATACATTGCCTCCTGAGTGGTGCTTGAGCGCATGGCAGAGAGTATCGAGCTGCTTAGGTTTGAGCTGAAAATAGTCCCCGTGGATACCATGAGCAAACTCTGCAGCTCTCTCACCATGCTTTGGGTCTCGATAATCATCCCAACGGCAACTATCGTGCAAGAAACTAAAGAGCTCCACCACCAAAAGATCCGCTTTGCGAATTTGCCCAATATTCTTGCCGTGATTAAGTACCCTAGCCCAATGGTTAGCCCCATGAATACCTTGCCAATCGAGTTTGAACTCAGATTTAATAAGCGCAATGAGGCCGCTGCGATCATAGTCAGGCATGTTCACCTCCGTTAACCGCAAAATCACTCACCGGCTTTTGACTAGGCTCGCCATCCTTGATCTTTTGAATGTTGTTAAGACCAACCCCAATGCCTCCCCTGCCATTTATTACGTATGGAAATAAGGTAATAGATGCCCTACCATAGCAGCCGTTGTAAACGTCATTAACATCAATTAGCGGGTTTAAATCAATATCAACAATCCCAGGCTTTTCAGAGCTAGATGCATTGAGAAAATAACTCTCGAGATAGATGGGATCATCCTTCCTAACATCACCATCTCGCAAGCAAGAAGGGCTTATCGATTTATTTGAGAGCATGCGCTTGTTTAGTTCCAATACTTGGGCGTAGGCCTTCTTAATGTCCTCTAGCGTCTTGGTATCAGATTTGGGAACGATCAGTGTTACTGAGCACCTTGGTGGCGACCCCTCAACCAAGGACGCTGGCTTGTGAAGATGTACATTAGTAAAGCGAACCAAGCCCGTCACCACTTTTATAGTTTTGCTTTTGCTCATGAGTACAGCTTCTCCAAGCCAGAGGCAGTTAACTTAAACATGCGATCCATCTCCGTTCCTGCGCTGATGGCAGTCCCATCAGGCGCAGCTAGCGGCCAAGGTTGATTGAGGTCCCAATACTGTGGAAACAACCAATGCTCTCTCTCGGCTTCGGAGACGGTCATGAGCCATTTAAGGTCGGGGTAGGCGCCGCGCAAGACCGCAAGCATATGGGCTTGCGAGAGGCTTTGAGTCCACTCGTAGAGCTCTTGTTCGCTAGGTTGCCCAATGGGATGACGCAACTTGAGACTAACAAAACCCTGCTCATTGGAGATCCACACATAGGCATTCTGTTCATAGCGATCTGCTAGGGTCTGCGCATCTTCTAAGCGGATACCAAGAGCCAACATGCTCAATTCATGGGGCCACTGATCATGCTTATCTCTACCTATTCCCGGAAACATCTTGGGACACATGGGCTGCGCATCAGTCCACATTTGCTTTTGCCTTGCTTCATTTTCTGCTGGATCAAGCACCTGGCTGTAGGGGTTAAATGCGGTCAAGAAGGCGGCAGTGGTGACCTCCCACTCCTCCATTAATTTAGCCAATGGTAAGGATGCCTTATTGACCTGAAGCGCCATCTCTCGATCCCCAAGATGTACTACATAGATCGCCTCGCGATATGCCTTGATGAGGTTTGGCGAGATGCTTCGATTATTGAGTTCGGTCATTTATTTCCCCAGGTCAAAAATGTTGATCGGCGCTGCAGCTTGCTCGGGCCAATGAAGACCCAGCCCCAACTCTCTTGCCTTTTTCACCCGAAAATGGAGTTTTAAGGCAGATGAAAAGTAATACAGGCGGGGGTTGGCAATGGCAAACTCATATTCATATTGGAGCGCTTGAACTGTTACCCCATTAATCCGATAAAAATACTGCCCGTCATGCTCAATGGCTTGTGCGATGTAATTGTGCTCATCCTGATAAAGGGCTAATGGCAAAAACTTATTCCGCAATGCAGTGATCTTTTTCTTTTGCGCTGAATCATTAAATTGATGCAAACCTATTTTTAGATTGGTGATATTCATTACTTTCTCCTCTTTAGCCAATTGGACACATGTCGGGGCTTGGCAATTGGGTTTAAATCCGCCCTTACTACTGATAAGTACTAGTGCAGGCTGGTTCGCTTAATGGATCACAGCCTCCACGGCCTCAGACTTTCCCTCAGGGTTCTTTTTCTGTTTTGAGATTAAGAACTCCTTGGTCTCTAGTGCAGCTGCAAGATAGGCATCCGTTGCACTTCTAAAGGCTTCCTGACCGCTCTCTTTGCTAAAGATATAGGTGAGGCTGTAGATCAGATTGTCGGCATCTTCACCATCAACCGTAATCGTGTTGCCCACTTCGTTATCTACCACGCGCAATCCTCTACAGAACTCTGGCTTTTCATCATCCACCCAGCTCATATCAAGCCGATCAATATCAAAGCGCAGACTGCGAAACAGGTTATTAATAGAAAAACGGGCGCCGTTTAAGTATGTGTAATCACGCATAAGACCTCCAATATCAATTGATTCATCTATACAACTTCATTCTCAAGATTGGCAGGTTCAAATAATGAGCTTGTGGTCGGCTTGTAGTTACTTTATTTCAAAGTTTTGAGCCACCCGGCCAACAAAAAACCCACCAGATGGTGGGTTTGTCGCTTTAGATTACCTATCACCTTATTTGGTAATGGGTCTCATCTTTTGAGCACCTTACTAGCGTTAGCAGGTTGCTGTGGCGACAAAGCCATCTCTTGATGTAAAGTTGATTATGCCGACTTTTAAGTACATTAGCCAAATAAAAATCCGTAAGCCCACTAAGCCAGTAAGAGAGCTTTAAATGGAATATGCATACAGCCTTATAAATCGAAAAAATATCTATGCAGCCTCTTCTCAGTATCGACAAAATTTAGATGATCAACTCGTTTGCCCGGAATGTTTTGAGCAGGTCTTTAAAAAAGAAATGTGGGTTCCATCACAGCAGGCCACAACCCACTTCTTCTCACACTATGCCGGCAGATTTGAAAGTTGCTCTCTAAGAACGCCGGGTGAGAATAGCGATCTAAATAAAGGAGATAGTCAAGCTAGACTCCAAAAAATGAGCGAGTTTAACCGGCACTTTAGATCTGAAATTACTAAGGGTTTTGAGAAAATCCTGGGAAAATCAACAGCGAAATCAATGAAAGACTCTCTTGAATTTGCTGAAAGGATCTCCATTGAGAAATTGCGTGTTGGCGAGATAAATAAGCTATCAGAAAAACTGTTAATCGCCCTCTCAGACCCAATTAATCTATCGATAGATGAATCATTAGAAGCGCTTGAAGATGCAATATGTCCTGTTTACAGACATCTCAGCACATCTTATGGTGAAAATAATTTGTACTTTGTAGCTGCAATAAGTCTTCTACTTTCATATCATGAAGAATCGCCACATCTTGAAACACTGTTAGATAAAAAATTTATAAAGCAGGCTGATAGCTTAACCAAGCTTATGCTTGGCAATTCTGTCTTATTATTTGCCCACTACATAAACTGGAATAAATCTCTTGAAAAGGTTAAAGATTTCATCGAAGAATTCACAGTCCCAATTACGCAAGAGTCGGAAAGAAAGCAGTCAAAGATTGAAGGCTATGCCGACAAAGGGGCATCAAAACCTGTTCAAGAATATATTGAGTACTGTACTGTTTGCAAAAATCCATTTTTAAGCAAGGGTGCAAAAACTTGTTCAGGCTATTGTGCTGCAAAGGCTGCCTCAGATGCAAAAATCACAACAATATCTAAAAATAATCTTGAATATGAAAGTTGGCTATCAAATCAGCCTTGGGATAAAGAAAATGTAGAGCTACATCAGGTTAATAAAAAATATGCTGGAGTTACGCCAACGAAAAAAGTTGATAACAACTCTCCTCCACCAAAAATAGAAGATCAAACCAAAAAAACCGTGTGGATAAAAACTAAAAACGGTTTACAAAATAAAGATACGGGGGCTTTTATATATTTTGCCGATACTCTGCGGAGCGTTTTCCCAATCCCCGGCTATAGCGTTAATGGCCACCAAATTGGGTTCATAAAAGATTCGGAAATAGAAGGCGCTTAGCTGGGTAACTATGCCTAAGGCGCGCCCCATGCCTTTACTATTTTCACCATTGCAATTGTGTCTTGCTCGCAATATTTAAGCATTGCCTTGCGAACTTCTTCTTTCCGTTGCAGGGTGGTTTGGCTATTGATTGCTTCTTTGTAGGCCTCTTGAGCCATAGCGCCATCGCTAACCTCTAAATTTGCATAATTCAACTCTGGAGCAACCGTCGGCAAAACATCTTTAATAGACCAGGAGCCCTTCATGTCTGGATGGTAGTAATGATTACGGGCTAGAGGCAATAAATCAAAAAAGCGCTCAGGAATGGCCAATAGGTCTTTCGAAAGATGTGGATAGGTGCTGGCCAACTCTTTGATTCGCGCCCCTTCAAAACCGGCGTTATAAACAATCACTGGGCCGCTTGTATTAAGAGCCTCAATCAATGTCTTTGAGAATATCTCCCTAGGATCGTTACCAGTTAGATCCAAAAACTCTTTATGAGTAATTGATCCATCCGCCTGCTCTATATGACATGACCACTGAAATGGCAATTGCATATAAGGACGCGTACCCGCCCAAATTGGAACGGCAAAACCAATTGTTTCGAAATCAAGGTAGTACCTTGGGTATGGCAAAGCTTGTATTTTTTCAATGGCCTCAGGCTCCAAAATAGCCTTGCCACTGAGGCTGGCTGCATGCACTTTGAGGTGTTTGGGGTTACTCAAGCGTTCGACAGGCACATCACGCAAATCTTTGTAGCCATCGCTTCTTAATTCGGAAGCAATGGCTTTTCCATAGGGCAAGATTTCAACAGGATATTCGACTCCCTCTTCTGGCGGTGAGCAATAACTAATGAAATCACATGTAAAGGGATCCGTGCACTGTTCGCCTGGTGCAATTACAGGTTCAACTGTTGAAGCCAAGGTAGCTTTAGCTGCATCAATCCAAGATTGCACTTGAGGCATATTAGGCTTTACCTGATTTGATAAATCAGCCTCCATAAAAAGGCCCTTGTAGTTCCCATCGCCCTGATAGATAAATTGATTATTGATATATGCCAAGGCCATGCTTGTCGGTGAGAAACCAGCCTTCTCCATTACCCAACTTTGAACTGTTACATCGTCAACGTGGTAACTTTTCACGCCAGTAGAGGATTTGACCTCTACCAAGCGATAGCCATTGTTTTCTGGGAAGAGTAAATCTGCGCGAATCATGA
>Ga0316228_1000585_pt1 | contig 47144 bp, 42 predicted proteins | sample TBH18021metaG_FD_206005 | JGI IMG/M metagenome (GOLD analysis project Ga0316228, IMG submission 206005) | Freshwater microbial communities from Trout Bog Lake, Wisconsin, USA - TBH18021 | ecosystem: Environmental > Aquatic > Freshwater > Lake > Hypolimnion/Profundal zone | place: USA: Wisconsin... | reverse complement strand
CGAACGCCATCAGTCCGAAGATCGCGAACTTGATGCGGTCGGGGAGGGCGCCGGGGTCGATCTGCGCAACCGGCAGGGCAGGATTGGCGGTGTTCATCAGCGCCCTTGCGTCCAATCGGAGAAGTTATATGATATGCGTCATATAATCACGCGGAGCAAGTCATGCGTTACGCCCCCGAGCACAAGCAGGAGACCCGGGCCAAGCTGCTGAGCGAGGCCGGGCGGCAGCTGCGCTCGGCTGGGCCGGGCGGGGTCGGGGTGGCCGGAATCATGCAGGGGCTGGGGCTGACCCATGGCGGGTTCTACGCGCATTTCGATTCGAAGGACGCACTGGTCGCCGAAGCAATCGCGGCGATGTTCGCCGAGGCGCGGGCGAACTTCGAGCGCCGTGCGATCGGCGAAACGCCGGAGGCGCGGCTGAGCAACTACATCGGTTTCTATCTGTCGGCGGCGCACCGCGATGCGCGCGACCGCGGTTGCCCGATCGCGGCGCTGGGGAGCGAGGCGCCGCGGCTGCCGGGACCGGCACGAGAGCATTTCTCGACCGGACTGAGCGGGCTGACCACGCGGCTGGCCGAGCTGTTGCGCGAGCATGGCTGCACCGATCCGATGGCGGACGCGGGATCGATGATCGCCGAACTCGTCGGCGCGCTGGCACTGGCGCGCGCGACTGAGGACGCGGCGCAGTCGGATGCGCTGCTGGCGAACAGCGCGGCGGCGATCCGGCGGCGGCTCGGACTGGCGGCCGCGACGACGGGAGCGGGGGCATGAACGCTCCGGCAGGAATGGTGGCCGAGGCGCCTGTGCAAAAGCGGCGCCTGCCGAAGGTGGTCGTGGCAGTCGGCGCGGCGCTCCTGATCGGCGCCGGTGGGACCGTGTGGATCCGCACCCCGGGCAAGAGCGAGAGCACCGACAACGCCTATCTGCGGGCCGACAGCACGACCGTCTCGGCCCGGACCAGCGGGACCGTGGTCGCGTTATTGGTGAGGGAGAACCAGCAGGTCAAAGCGGGCGATCCGTTGGTCCGGATCGACCCCGAGGAGTCCGACTCCAGGCTTGCCGCAGCCCGCGCCGACGTCGCCGATGCCGACGCCGCGGTGGCGGCGGCGCACGCCGCGCTGACCGCCTTCGCCGCCGACCGCCGCGTCGCTGCCGCCGACGTGGGGGTCGCCGCGACGACGATCTCGGCGGCGGACGCCGAGCAGCGCCGGGCCGATGCCGACGATGCGCGCTACCGGGCGCTGGTGCAAGACGGCTTCGCCTCGCGCCGCGATGCCGAGCGGATCGCCGCGACCGCCGCGAGCGCGCGCTCGGAGCTGGCGAAGAGCCGGGCGAGCCTGGTCGCGACTCGCGAGCGCGCGGCCGCGACCGACAGCAAGCAGGCCACGCTGACGGCCGATCTGGCGCGGGCCGAAGCAGCGGCGGCCAAGGCGCGCGCGGCGCTCGAGCTGGCGCGGCAGGCCTCGTCCTACACGCTGGTCCGGGCGGCGGTCGGCGGGACGGTCAGCAATCGGCTCACCAAGCTCGGCGACCTGGTCCAGCCGGGCACGCAATTGCTGACGATCATGCCCGACCAGAGCCTGTACCTCGTCGCCAACTTCAAGGAGACCCAGACCGGGCGGATGCTGGTTGGGCAACGAGTCGACATCTGGGTCGACGCGCTCGACGGGCAGCGGCTGCACGGCCGGGTCGAAAGCATCGCCCCCGCCTCGGGCAGCGAGGCGGCGCTGCTGCCGTTCGAACCGGGGTCGGGCAATTTCACCAAGATCGTTCAGCGAGTCCCGGTTCGCATCGCGCTCGAGGACAGGGCGGGGCTTCCGGCAGCGCTGCGCTCGGGGCTGTCGGCCACGGTCCGGGTGCGGGTTGTGCGCTAGAGTGCGCGCGCCTCGCACAAGAGTCTGTGAAGCCACCTAACGCGAGACTCGAGAAAGCCCACGCGCAAATGCCCCGCTGCAATGCAAGATTGAAAGCTCACCTTACGCTTTCGAGCGCGGTCAGGCTCATCAAGGCCGCTGGTTCAGCGAGAAGTCCACTCCCGTGGAATCCCAGACTTTCCTCATGGTGACGTAACGCCAGCTTGTCGGTTGAAGCTCGGATCTGGTCGGCGTCTTTGTTTCAGGTCCCTCCGCGGTCGTTCCGCTGACCAAGCGCGTGATCATGGGTCAACCTGGCGATGACCCTGCGAGAGGTCGCGAACCACGCCGATGCGGTGCAAGGCCGTGTGGACCATGGGCGGCGAGTAAGCGAAGCAGGCGCCGCGGCGTTCGGGAAAGTCGCGCAAGGGCACGGGGCGATTGTCGGTGATGTGCGCTCGGGCGCGGGCGGTGAAGGCGGCCATGCGCAGGATTCCGGCGCCTTCGAGCTGATCGCCGGCAAAGCGCTCGCTGGCCCAGGCGCCGAAGCCCTTGAGCAGCGACTGCGACGGCTCGCCGGCAAGCGTGATGTCCTGATCGACCAGCGGCCAACGGTGGACCAGGTCGCCGTCGAGCGTGATGGTGGCAACGGTGCGGCCATCCTGCGCGTCGGGCACGACCGCATCCCAGCGCCGAGTGCCCCGTGGCCGGGCGGCCATCGCCAGCGCGAGCAGCGCGAGATCGAACAGGTGCGTGCAATGCCGCCGCGCCCGCCCGCCACTGCGAAGCGCGTCGGCCGGCAGGACGAGCGGCGTGCCGACCAGTTCGTCGAGCTGCTCGACCGCACCGGGGCATCCCGTCGTCGGCCAACGAATGAACCGGCCGCTGATGGCGACGATCGCCTGGCCGTCGTGGCGGAGGCTGACCTCCATGGCATGATTGTTGTCGGCAAGCGTCGCCTGCACCGCGCCCGCCGCATGGACGAGCTCGACGGCGCGGCGAAAGGCACCCGAGCCGTAGGCCGGGTTGAGGTCGAATTGCGGCAACAGGCGTGGCCCGCGCGGCGCCTTGGAATGATCGGCGGAGTCGCTCATGAGGGGTGAAGGTAGGACGCCGCTCAGGCGCGGCCAAGGCGGCTCGCGGCGGCGGCGGCGAGCGCCTTCTTGTCCATCTTGCCGGTCGCGGTCACCGCCATCTGATCGACGAGCACGAGGTGCTCGGGCCACTTCTTGCGCGAGAGACCGAGCCGGTCGAGGTGGTGGAGCAGCGCGGGAAGATCGAGCGGCTGCTGCCCGGGCAGGATCCGGCACACCGCGCAGGCCTGCTCGCCAAGCTTGCGTTCGGGCACCGCGACGACCGCCGCCTCGACGATCGCCGGGTGGCGGAGGAGCGCGGCTTCGACCTCCGCCGGATCGATGTTGAAGCCGCCGCGGATGATCTGGTCCTTGATCCGCCCGACCACGCGGACGAAGCCTTCCTCGTCGCGAACGATCTCGTCGCCGGTCAGGTAGAAACCGTCGGCGGTCAGCCGCTCCTGCCCCGCGCCGAGCCCTTCGGCATAGCCAAGGAAGAGCGAGGGACCACGGACGCCGGCCTGGCCCCGTTCGCCGCGGGGCAGCGCACGGCCCTCGTGATCGAAGGCCTCTTCTTCGGTCTGCGGGAAGGGAATGCCATCGCAGCCCTGGCGCCGTTCGAGCGGATGCTCGGGCCGGGTCGAGCAATGGCCCATGCATTCGGACATGCCGTACATGCGCAAGGCGCGAAGGCCAAGCAGCCGGTCGGCGTCGGCGATGAGCTCGGGCGTCATCGCGCTGCCGCCGACCGCGGCGGCGCGCAGCGGCAACTTGCCCGTCCATTTGCCGAGCTTGGCGGCCTCGACCAGGGTGAAGAGCTGGGTCGGCACCATGATCGACCAGGCGGCATTGTAGCGTTCGGCCCGGCGCAGCGCTTCTTCGGGCACCCACGGATCGACCATCACCAGCGGCTGGCCGAGCGACAAGGCGAAATGGGCGGTGAAGGTGAAGCCCGGTGCGCTGTCGAGGGGGACCAGGCCCATGATCGCCTCGCCCGGCTGGAGATCGGCGATCGCCGCGCAGCACCGCGTCGCATAGTTGAGCGCCTCGGCGCCGTGCATCACGCCCTTGGGAACACCGGTGGTGCCCGAGGTGAAGCCGATCAGCACCGCGTTCGCGTTGCCTTGACCACCGGCGGAGGCGGGCTGCGGCGGGGCATGGAGGCTGATCCCCGACGAATCCTGGTCGACCCGGACGACATGGCCGAGCCGTTCTTCCAGTACCGCGAGGTCGGCCGCCGAGAGCTTGGCGGAATAAGGACAAAAGACGGCGCCGAGCCGTGATACCGCCAAGGCGAGCGCGAGGGTGACGGCAGTCTTGGGTGCCGCGACGAGCACACGCGATCCCGCGACGACGCCGGCATCGGCAAGCCAGGCGGCAGCGCCATCGGCCAGTGCGGCGAGCTCGGCGCGGGTCCAGTTGCGCTCCTCGCAGTCGACCAGCGCGAGCGCATCGGGATCGGCGGCGAGCAAGGCCGCGAACTGTGGCCACAGTCGCGCGTCATCCCAGGTCACCTCACGCAAGCGACTGCCCTCCGTCGACCAGGAAGGTCTGGCCGGTGATGAAGCTGCCCGCCTCAGAGGCGAGCAGGGCAAGGGTGCCGCTGACCTCGTCGGGACGCCCAAAACGGCCGAGCAGGATACTCGCGCGGGTCCGTTCGGCTACCTCTGGAGTGAGGGTCTCGGTCATGCCGGTCTCGATCGAGCCGGGCGCGATGGCGTTCACGCGGATGCCATGCTCGGCCCATTGCGCGGCAAGGTCGCTGGTCAGGTGCACGATCGCCGCCTTGCTGGTGGTGTAGGGGACCACCTGCCCGTCGGCGGGACGGTAAGAGAGGAAGGCGCCGACCGAGGCGATGTTGACGATCGCGCCCCCGCCGCTCGCGATCATGTGGCGCGCGGCATGGCGGCAAGCGAGGAAGGTGCCGGTGACGTTGACGTCCATCACCTTGCGCCAGCCCTTCAGGGGGATGTCTTGCGGCAGTCCCCACCAGGAGGCGCCGGCATTGTTGACGAGGATGTCGAGCCCGCCGAGTTCATCGACCGTTTGCGCCACCACCTGCTCGACCGAATCCTCGTCGGTAATGTCGCAGGCAAGGCCGATCGCGCGGGTGCCGAAGCGCTCGGAAACGCGCCCGGCGATCTCCGCGCACTCGCCGCTGGTGCGCGAGGCCAGCGCGACCACGCACCCGAGGTCGGCGAGAGTCGCCGCCATCGCCTCGGCCAGCGCGCCGCGGCCGCCGGTGATCAGGCAGCGCTTGCCGTCCAGCCGGAACTGCCGGGCGGCGAAGCCGGGCGCGCGTTCAACCATCCTTGGCTCCGGTGAGCAGGTCGACCTCCTCGGTGATGAGGATGATACGCTTGCCGCCCATGCCCTTGGTTTGCGCCGTCGCGGCCTTCCATTCAGGCGAGGCGAAGGCGGCGTCGAGCGCGGCCTGGTCGGCGAAGGTCAAGACGGCGTGCCCGTCCCAGCCCGGCGTGTCGGGGCTGTCGTAATCCTTGGTCACCACGCCGTGGCGATAGGCGACGAGCCCCGGCAGCACGCGGGCGGCGTCAGCATGGGGCCCGCGCCACCAGTCGGTGAAGCGCTGCTGCGTCCAGTCCGGCGGGCGGCTGGCGAGGACCACCATGCTGACGGCCATCGGCTTACTTGCCCGTCCAGACCGGCTTGCGCTTCTCGAGGAAGGCGGCGACGCCTTCCTTGGCGTCCTGCGAGTGGTGGACCACGTTGCAGGTCATCGTCTCGAGCGCGATCAGCGAGTTGGTGTCGGCATCGAGCCCGCGGTTGACCGCCATCTTGGTCATCCACATGCAGAAGGGGCTCTTGTCGATCAGCGGCGCGCAGAAATCCTGGATCAGCTGGTTGAGCTGGTCGCCCGGGGCCGAGGCGTTGCACAGGCCCCATTCGACACATTCCTTGCCCGACAGCAGCTTGCCGGTGAGCATCAGCTCCTTGGCCTTGCGCATGCCGATGTAGCGGGGAAGGCGATAGATCGGGCCGGCGCCGCCGAACAGCGCCCGGCGGATGTGGAAGTCGCCGATCTTGGCGTCGTCGGCGGCGATCGCGAAATCGCACGAGATGAACAGCTCGAACCCGCCGGCGACGGCATAGCCCTCGACGCAAGCGATGGTCGGCTTCTTCATGTTGTAGATCTTGTCGTAAGTGCGCGCGCTGTCGATCGCGAGCTGGAGCGAGGTGCTGCTCTCGTGCAGCACCGGGCCGACCAGCTGGTCGAGGTCGGCGCCCGCGCAGAAGGTGTGGCCGCGGCCGCGGAACACCACCGCCAGCACGCTGTCGTCCTCGGCCGCGCGGTCCACCGCCGCTTCCAGGTCCTTGAGCAGCTTGGGGCTGACGCAATTGCGCTTGTGCGGCCGGTTGAGCCAGATCACGCAGATGCCGTTGTCGGCCACTTCATATTGGATGACGTCGGTCTCTTCGGCGACCGGCTGCTTGTGGACATATTGCGTTGCCATGTGTCGAACTCCCTTGATGTGTCGGTGCGAAGAGGGCTTCGCGTCGGGTGGAATGGATCAGCCGGCGGGCGGCGCGGCCGTGGGTTTGAGCAAGTCTCCGACCGCCATCCAGGCGGCAATGCCCGCGGCCGGGATGGCGCAGATCGCCGCTTCGGCCATCTCCTCGTCGGAAGCGCCCGCCCGCCGCGCCCCGTCGACATGCCGTGCCGCCATCGGGCTGTAGCCGGCGGCGAGGATGGCGAGCAGCAGCAGTTCGCCCTGCTTGGGTGACAGCGGATTGGCGTCGATGCTGCCGCGGCGCATCAGATAATAGCCGTCCGCGGCGCGCGGCGAGAGCCGCAGCAATTGTTCGAGCGGGACCGGAATGGTGCCGAAGTAAGCCGTGAAGTTGGCGATCGCCTCGCCCGGTCCGGCGGTCGGCAGGGCGGCCGCTTCGTGGTTGAGCTGGCTGGGCAGGCAACGCCGCGCGATCTCGCCGAATTCCAGTGCCGCGCCTTCGCCGCGCAGGCTGGCGAGCACGATCGTCCCGGCGAGCAGGTCACGCTCGGTGAGCCCCAGCCCGAGGCCGCGCTTCAGCTCGCGCTCGGCGAGTGCCGGATAGCGGCGATCGATCGCGCAGACCGCGGCGAGCAGCGCCTTGAAGGAGGCGGCCAAGGCGCCCTCCTGATCGATCACGGCGCGAAATTCCCCATAGCCCGCGAGGGTGTAGGGCGCCGCGCCAGCGAGCGCCGGGTCGGTTGCCAGCATGTTGGTCGACGATGGTTGGGCCACCAGCTCCTCCTCCGTCCGCAATGCCCGACCGACTGGTCGGGCGTCAACGGCGAACGGGCTGTCGCTTGTGACAGATGGGCGGGTCAGGCGACGAGCTTAGGTTGGAGTGCTTGCTCGAAGTGAGAGGGTCGCATGCCAGGTCGGTGCCGGAAACATGTCTTGCTTGTCGGCCTTCTGACGGCGCTGGTCGCTCCGTCCGTCCGGGCGGAACCCGCTCCCGCCGCGCTGGCCGAGGGAGATTCAGCGCAGCAGGCCGAGGAGACGATCGCGCGGCATGCCTTTGTCTGGGGCTATCCGCTGGTGCGGGCGGCGCAGCTGCGCCAGCGACTGACGCAACCCGACGACCCCCTGGTCGCACGACCCGCTTCCTCTCCCGGCGCCCCGATCAACCGCTTCGGGCACGCGCACGAATTGGGATCGCCGCGGATGCGGCAGGGCGTCGCGCCCAATAACGACACGCTCTACAGCCTGGCGTGGCTGGATCTGCACGACGGCCCCTTCGTCATGACTACGCCCGACTTCGGCGCGCGTTACTACGTCTTCCAGATGGGGCAGGCGGACTCGTCGACGGCGCAGGCGCTCGGCCGGCGAACCCACGGCCGGCACTTGCCGCCGTTGTTCATCCAGGGACCCGGGCAACGCTGGCCCGTGCCGCGAGGAATGGTCGGGGTCCGCTCGACCCAGCGCTACCTGATGATCGCAGGGCGCATCCTCGTCGATGGCGCGCAGGATGTCGCGAGCGTGGCCAGGCTGCAGCAGCAGATCCGCCTGCGCCGCTATGCCGACTGGCGCGCTGGCCGTGACGTGCTGCCGCCGATCCCGACCCAGCGTCCCGTGAGCGAAAGCAATGTCGAGAAGGATGCGGCGGCCTTCCTGGCCGATCTGGGTGCCGTCCTGCAGGACTGGCGGCCAGCGCCCGGGGAGCGGGCCCTGGTGCGCTCCTTCGCGCGGATCGGACTGACGCTCGGCAAGGGATACCGCGCCGACACGGTGCCGCCGACAGTCCGATCCGCGGTGCTGCGCGGGATCGCCGCGGCACAGGCCGAGGTGCGGGCCAAGACCTTCGCGCTCAGCCGCAATGTCCATGGCTGGAGCATCAACCTGGCCGGGTCCGAGTTCGGCGGCGACTCGCTTCTTCGGGCCGCCGTGGCGATGGACCAGATCTATGTTCTGCCGCGCGAGGAAGCGCTTTACCCGAACGCCCGGCAGGACGGCGCCGGGCGGACTCTCGACGGCCGCCAGGATTACGTGCTGCGCTTTCCGGCCGGCCAGACGCCGCCGATGCGGTTCTTCTGGTCGGCCACCATGTACCATGCCGAGGGCCTGATGGTGGACAATGAGATCGGCCGCTACGCCATCGGCGACCGGACGCCCGGATTGCGGCGCGATGCCGATGGCGGACTGACCTTGTACTTCCAGCATCAGGCGCCCGAGACGGCCGCCGCGCGCGCCAACTGGCTGCCGACGCCTGCCGGTCCGTTCATGCTGATGCTGCGGCTCTACGGCCCGCTCGCACCGGCTTTGTCAGGTAGCTGGACGCCGCCGCCGATCGAGCGGAACGACCCCCGACGGCAAGCCATCGCTCGCCCCTGACCCTTTTGACAGCCGACCGGTCGGTCGAATAAATCTACACCGCTGATTATCGTTCGGCTGGAATGGCGGAGCGAGCCTCGAGGGGAGCGGAGTGGGCTTCGAACAATCGGAACGATCGCTGCAGTGGATGGGGCGCGTTCGCGCCTTCATGGACGAGCACATCGTTCCGGCGATCCCGGTCTATCACCAGCAGCTCGCCACCATCGATCGCTGGCGCGACATCCCGCCGGTGTTCGACGAACTCAAGGCGCGGGCACGGGCCGAAGGCTTGTGGAATTTCTTCGCGCCGCCGTCGGAGCATGACGACGACCTTTTCACTAGCCACGGGCTCACCAATCTCGAATATGCCCCCATCGCCGAGATGATGGGGCGGGTGTCGTTCGCCAGCGAAGTCTTCAACTGCATGGCGCCCGACACGGGCAATTTCGAGGTGCTCCACCGTTACGGTACCCGGGCGCAGAAGGAGCGCTTCATGGTCCCGCTGCGCGACGGCGAGACCCGCTCGGCCTTCCTCATGACCGAGCCGGCGGTGGCCTCGTCGGATGCGCGCAACATCCAGACGGAGATCCGCCGCGACGGCGGCGATTACGTCATCAACGGTCGCAAATGGTGGTCGTCGGGAGCGGGTCACCCGCGCTGCGACTTCTTCATCCTGATGGGCAAAACCGATCCCGACGCGCCCGCCTACCAGCAGCAGTCGATGATCCTGGTCCCGCGCGACACGCCCGGCATCACCGTCGTCCGCCACCTGCCGGTGTTCGGCTACGACCATGCGCCGCACGGCCATTTCGAGGTCAAGCTCGAGAATGTCCGGGTGCCTGCCGACAACCTGCTGCTCGGCGAAGGGCGCGGGTTCGAGATCGCGCAAGGGCGGCTCGGGCCGGGCCGGATCCATCACACGATGCGCAACATCGCGACGATGGAAGTCGCGCTCGAGAAGATGTGCCAGCGGCTGCTCTCGCGGCGCACCTTCGGCAAGCTGATCGCCGAACATTCGGTGTGGGAGGAGCGGATCGCTCGTGCGCGCTGCGAGATCGAGATGTCGCGGCTGCTCTGCCTCAAGGCGGCGCACATGATGGATACGGTCGGCAACAAGGCCGCGCGCGCCGAGATCGCGATGATCAAGATCGCCGCGCCCAGGATCGCGCAGCGGATCGTCGATGATGCGATCCAGGCGCATGGCGGGGGCGGAGTGTCAGACGACTTCGGGCTCGCCGAGCTCTATGCCAACACTCGCATCGTCCGGCTGACCGACGGACCCGACGAGGTTCACGAACGCCAGCTCGCGCGGATGGAACTCGCCAAGTATGAGGCGGTCGCGGCATGAGCAGCGCGCCCGCCGCGATGATCGGACAAACCGTCGCGCTCGAGCGCGACGCGCGTTTCGACGAACAGCGCTTGCGGGCGTACCTTGGTGGACGCGTGCCGGGCTTCGGCGGTGACCTCACCGTGAGCCAGTTTCAGGGCGGGCAGTCCAATCCCACCTTCCTGCTGGAGACTGGCGGCGAGCGGTTCGTGCTTCGGCGCAAGCCGGCGGGCGTCCTGCTCGCCTCGGCCCATGCGGTCGATCGCGAATACCGCGTCACCCGGGCCCTCTTCGAGGCAGGCCTGCCGGTGGCCGAACCCTTGCTGCTATGCGAGGACGCCGAGGTTATCGGCACCATCTTCTACGTGATGCGCTACGTTCCCGGCCGGTCCTTCTGGGATCCGCGCATGCCGGGGCTCACCCGCGAAGATCGGGCCGCCATCTACGATTCCGCCAACGCGACCTTGGCGCAGCTTCATCTGATCGACCCGCACGCGGTGGGCCTTGGCGATTACGGCCGCCCCGGCAACTTCTTCGCCCGTCAGATCTCGCGCTGGTCGCGTCAGTATGAAGCGTCGCGGACCCAGGACATTCCCGAGATGGAGCGCCTCATGGCCTGGCTGCCGGACGCCATTCCCGCCGGGATTGAGCGGACGTCGGTGATCCACGGCGATTATGGCTTCCACAATCTGCTGGTCCATCCGACCGAGCCCCGCGTGGTGGCGATGATCGATTGGGAGTTGTCGACGCTCGGCGATCCGCTCGGCGACCTTACCTACCAGATGATGGAGTGGCTGCGGCCCGAGGGGGTTGATGTGCGCGGTACGCTGCGCAGCGCCGATCTTGCGGCGCTCGGCATCCCCAGTGCCGCGGACTATGCGCGCCTGTATTGCGAGCGCACGGGGTTCGACGTCGATCCGACCCAACCCTTCTACAGCGCCTTCAACCTCTTTCGCATTGCCGCCATCCTGCAAGGGATTGCCGGGCGCGCCCGCGACGGCGTGCAAACCGCTGGCAACAGCCAAGAAATCATTCAGCGCATCGTTCCCCTGGCCCGTGCCGCCTGGCGCGCCGCCGAGGAAGCGGGAGCCGCGTAACGCGTCACGACGACATGACACGATTACCCCGCGGGGGGATCAGGACCTTGGAGGAGAAGGGACGATGACTGGGGCACGCAAGGGAGGACTGCTGGCGGCAGCGAGCATGGCGGTATTGGCCGCGTCGAGCGCGGGCGCACAGACGCTTCCGCCGGCCGGCGCCACGCCGGTCTCACCCGCCAACCCCGCCGGCACCACCACCTCGACTGAACCGGTCACGCCCGCCGACCCGGCGACCGCTGGGGAGGACGCGACGAAGCTCATCACGGTGACCGGCTCACGCGTGGTTCGCGACGGCTACAATCAGCCGACCCCGGTGACGGTCGCCGAGACGGCCGAACTCGTGAAGGGCACCCCGACCAACCTCGCCGACGCGATCAACAAGCTGCCGCAATTCGCCAACTCGGTCAGCCCGGCCGCCAACACGCAGCTGCAGGGAAACAGCGGGGAGCACGGCAACCTGCTCAACCTGCGCGGGGTCGGGCCGACCCGCGCGCTGATCCTGCTCGACGGGATCCGCGTTCCGCCAACCACCTTCCGCGGCGCGGTCGACGTCAACACCATTCCGCAGTTGCTGATCCAGCGTGTGGACGTCGTCACCGGCGGCGCCTCGGCGGTCTACGGTTCCGACGCGGTCAGCGGCGCGGTCAACTTCGTCCTCGACCGCAACTTCAAGGGCGTGAAGGGCGTCGCCCAGGTCGGCGGGTCCACCCGCGGCGACCTCCACAACTACCGCGTCGGCTTGGCGGTCGGCACCGACTTCCAGGGTGGCCGCGGGCACATCATCGCCTCGGTAGAGCGCTTCGACAGCAAGGGCATCAAGCGCGGCGACCGGATCTACGGCAACGACGCTTACGCCGCCGTCGGCTCGGTCCCCGGATCAACGATCGCGCCAGGCCGGGCGGGCAACCCCTACATCTTCCTGCCCAACCTGCGTTTCGTCACCAACGACTATAACAACGGAATCATCACGAGCAGCACGGTCGCGTCGCTGACCAACTCGATCTTCTTGCCGGGCGGCGCGGTGCGGCCGATCCAGCTCGGAGCGCTGACCGGCACGCCCGGGACGCGGGTCGGCGGGGACGGACTCTACATCCCCGGCAACAACCAGCTCATCGCGCCGCTCAAGACGACGCAAGGGTTCGCGCGCGCCTCCTATGAGCTCACTCCCAACGTCACCGCGCACGTGGAGGGCAGCTATTCGCGCAGCGTGACCAGCTACGACACGCAGGCACAGTCGGTGCTGGGCTTCCGCTTCTTCAGCGGTAACGCGTTCCTCGACCCGAGCGTGCAGGCGCGTCTCGGACCCAACGACAGCTTCGTGATGTTCCGCTACATCGCGGAAAAGGGACCGATCCCGACCACCGAAAAAACCGACGCCTACCTCGCCAATGGCGGGCTCGAGTGGAAGCTGGGCAAGTGGAGCGTGACGGCCGATTATACCGTCGGCAACTCGATCAGCAATTTCGCCCAGACCCAATTCTCGATCCCGCGGCTGGCGGCGGCGCTCGACGCGGTTCGCGCGCCCGACGGAAGCATCGTCTGCCGTGTGTCGCTGACCAACCCGGGCCTCTATCCCGGCTGCGTCCCGATGAACACGTTCGGCGCCGGCACGCCGTCGGATGCCGCGCTGCAATATGCTTTGGGCGTGTCACGCTACCGGGTCAGCAACACGACGCAGGACGTCGTGGTCGCGGCGCGAGGCGATCTGTTCGAGCTCCCGGCCGGTCCGCTGACCGTCGCCTTCGGCGGCCAATACCGGCGGCAGAGCCTGCTGCTCACCTCCAATTCGGATCCGACGATCCCCCTCAACACCACCGGTCTGCGCGGCATTCCGGCGAACCGCCTCACGCAGTTCAACAACACCAACGTCGGCGGCGCCAACGGCAAGCTCAACGTCAAGGAAGCCTTCGCCGAGGCCCAGGTGCCAGTCTTCAAGGACCAGGTTTTCGCCAACGAACTGAGCCTGAATGCCGCGGGACGCATCACCGACTATAGCACCAGCGGCAGCGTCAAGACGTGGAAGCTGGGGGCCGTCTACAAGCCCATCCCCGACCTCATGTTCCGGGTGACGCGTTCGCGGGACATCCGGGCGCCGTCGCTGTTCGAGCTGTTCGCGGGTGTCCAGACCGCCCCGATCAACTTCAACGATCCGCACACGGGCACGCCAGGTTCGATCCGCCAGTTCAGCGGCGGCAACCCGAACCTGCAGCCGGAGATCGGCGATACCTTCTCGGCTGGCGTGGTGCTCAGCCCCCGCTTCCTGCGCGGGTTCAACGCGTCGGTCGATTACTACAACCTCAAGATCAAGGGCGCGATCGCCACGCAGGGCCTGAACGACATCGTCAACGAGTGTGAAACCTCGAACGGAACCTCGCCGACCTGTGACCTCATCGTCCGTCCGCTGCCCTTCAGCGACCGGAGCCCGGCCAATTACCCGACCTCAATCAGCCTGATCACGCAGAACATCAGCTTCCTGACCACCAAGGGAATCGACGTGGCGCTGTCCTATCGCCACCGCCTGGGCGCCGGGCAGATGACCCTGCGCGGCTACGTCAATTATCTCGACAGCTACAGGTCGCAGACCAACTCGATCGCCCCGGTCATCGACTATGCCGGGCATGGCGTGAACAGCCAGACGAGCTACGCTTATCCCAAGTTCCGCTCGACGCTCAGCGCCAACTATGAGGTCGGCGGCCTGACATTGTTCGTGCAGGAGTCGATCATCGGCAAGGTGACGGTCGGCAACCTCGCCAACGATCCGACGTCCTTCTACGCCGTGCCTTCGATCAAGCCGGTGTTCTACACCGACGCGACCGCCTCCTATAAGCTCAACATCCGCGGCGCGCCCGAACTGTTCGTCACGGCGACCAACCTGTTCGACCGCAAGCCTCCGCTGGTCGCGGCGGCGGCGGCGCCGGGCCTCATCTATCCGACGCTTTTCACCATCTACAATGTCGCGGGACGGACCCTGACCGGCGGCGTCCGGTTCCGCTTCTGACCGGCTCTTCGTCAAGGTACGTACGGCGGGTCGCCCATCACCGGGCGGCCCGTTCAGCCGGGACAGGTCAGCGAGCGTCATGAAAGCCGAGCGAGCCATGAGTGCACCGACTGAGCGGAGGGCACGCACCGCGCTTTTCGCGCTCTTCCTGGTGTCGGCCTTCAACTATTTCGATCGCACGATCCTGTCTGTCCTGCAGATCCCGATCAAGGCGGAGCTGCACCTCTCGGACAGCCAGCTCGGTGCCTTGACCGGCTTCGCCTTCGCCCTTTTCTACGCCACTTTGTCGCTACCGATCGCCCGGCTCGCCGACCGCTACAGCCGGCGGTTGATCATCGCCGTGTCGCTGTTCGTGTGGAGCCTGATGACCGCGCTGTGCGGATTCGCGGTCGGCTTCGTCTCGCTGGCCTTGCTCCGGATCGGGGTAGCGATCGGCGAAGCGGGCAGCGTTCCCGCGAGCGTCTCGCTGATCGCCGATTATTATCCCAAGGAGCGCCGGGCGATGGCGCTGTCCGCCTGGGGGCTGGCGCTGCCGGTCGGATTGCTGGTCGGTTACGCCGCCATCGGTGCGCTCGCCGGCGCCGTCGGCTGGCGCCTTGCCTTCGCCATCGTCGGAGGGATCGGAGTGCTGCTCGCGCCGCTGATCTACGCTCTGGCCGGAGATCCCCGCCGCGGTGGTCTCGACCCCGAACCCGCGGAGGATGCCCGGCCAGTGCCCCCGCTGCGGCAAGCGCTCCTCCTCTTGTGGCGCACGCCATCCTACCGCTGGGTGGTGATCGCCGGCATGCTCCACGGCTTCTCGCAATATGCGATGATGAGCTGGAACGCGCCCTTCTTCGCGCGCTCGCACGGGCTTTCGCTGCCTCAGGTGGCCTTCCTAATGGCGATGCTCAGCGGCGTCGCGGGCGCTATCGGCATGTACGGCAGCGGCTGGCTGACCGATCGGCTCGCCGCCCGCGACGGCCGCTGGCGCGTGTGGAACATGGGCGTGACGGTCGGGCTGACCCTGCCCTTCGCGCTGATCCAATACCTCGTTGCCGACACCCGGATCGCGATCGCCGCCGCCGCGGTCGCGGCGATGCTGATGATCGCGTATTACGGCCCGATCGTCGCCGCCACCCAGTCGGCCATGCCGCCTTCGATGCGTGCCTTCGCCAATGCCGTGCTGCTGCTCTGCTTCAACCTGTTCGGCCTTGGTCTTGGCCCGCTCACCGCCGGTGCGCTCAGCGACTGGCTGACCCCGAGCTATGGTGACCAGGCGCTGCGCTACGCGTTGGTTATCATCCTCATCCCGTCGCTGCTGGGGGCGGCGCTGTTCCTGTATGCCGGCCGCTTCTGGCGGACCGAGAGCGATCTTGATCTGAGGGAGCCAGTCCGTGCGTGATTTGAATGGCCGCTGCGCGGTCGTGACCGGAGCCGGCAGCGGGATCGGCGCGGCACTGACGCGCCGGCTTGCGCGCGAAGGGATGAACATCGTTCTGGCCGATGTCGCGCTCGGCGAAGTGCAAGCCCTCGCGGCGGAGATCGGCGTCGAGCAGGCAGTGGCGGTGAAATGCGACGTGTCCGACGAGGCCGCGGTCGAGGCACTCGCCGTGGCCGCCGAGGCGCATTTCGGGCCCGTGGCCTTGCTGTGCAACAATGCCGGGATCGTGCCCGGTGGCCGTCATCGCAAGGTGTGGGAATATAGCGCCAACGATTGGGCATGGTCGCTGGGCGTCAATCTGCACGGCGTGCTCAACGGCATTCGCAGCTTCGTGCCGCGGATGCTCGCGGTCGGGCAGCCCGCGCACGTCCTCAACACGGCGTCGGTGGCGGGCTTCGTGAGCGGGTCGGGCTCCGCTTGCTATGGCGCGGCCAAGCATGCGGTGGTGCGGGTCACCGAGGCGCTCTACGCCGGACTGCAGGACGAGGGTGCCCCGATCGGCGTCACCTTGCTGGCACCCGGGCTGGTGCGCACACGCATCTACGATGCCGAACGGCTGCGGCCCGAGCACCTGACCGACGAACAGGGCACGCCGCGCGAGTCCGCCGAACTCGAAGCCATGCGCGACGATCTTTATCGCGGCGCGACGACGGCCGAAGAAGCCGCCGATCTCGCGATCGAGGCGGTGCTCGAGGGTCGCTTCTATGTCTTCACGACCGAGGCTTTCGATCCTGCCATCCGCCGCCGCGCCGAGGATATCCTCGCGCGAGCGCAGCCGCAGTTCGAGAGCATCGTCGCGATGAGCCGCAAGGATAGCGGACTTTCGGCCGTCCCGCCCGTCGGGCAATGACGGGGGCGCTCAGCGGAAGGATCGCCGCGATCACGGGCGCAGCGTCGGGAATCGGGCGCGCCACGGCGAGCCTCTTCGCCCGCGAAGGCGCCCGCGTCATGCTGATCGACCGCGACCCGGACGGCCTCGCAAGCGCGCTGGCTTCGCTTACCGGTACCGGGCACCGATCACGCCTGATGAACGTGAGCGAGGAGGCTGTCTGGGGCGATCTGGCCGACCGGATGGCGGGCGATGGCGGGTGCGACATCCTCGTCAACAATGCGGGCCGCGCCACCCTCAAGCCGATCGCGGCGCTGAGTCTGGCCGAATGGCGGGCGGAACATGCGCTCAACCTCGATGCGGTCTTTCTTGCAACGCGCGCGCTGCTGCCGCTTCTGCCGGCATCGGGCCGCGGCGCGATCGTCAACGTCTCGTCCATTCGCGGGATCATCGGCGGGGTGAACGCAACCGCTTATTGCGCGTCGAAGGGCGCGGTGCGGCTGTTCACCAAGGCGGTGGCGCTCGAGTGTGCGGCGCTGGGCAATGGCGTCCGGGTCAACTCCGTCCATCCGGGGCTGATCGAGACGCCGCTCGCCGCCACCGCCATGGGAGATCCGGCGGCGCTGACGGCACGGCTCGCGGCCTTGCCGATGAGCCGGGCGGGAATGCCGGATGAGGTCGCCGCCACCATCCTGTTCGCGGCGAGCGACGCCGCAAGCTACATGACCGGCGCCGAACTCGTCGTGGATGGTGGAACGATCGCTCAATAAGCGATCGTGAATTTAAGGTTTGGCGGCGAGCGGGATGGCGGTCACGCCATTGGGGACCCAGCGTCCTGCCAGCAAGTCGGCTTGCGGCAGGTATGCGCGGAAGGCCAGGTAGAAGGGGCCCGCTGGGGCGGGAAGCCAGTTGGCGGGGTCGCGCGGCTTGGCGTGCTGGATCAACAGGGTCAGCGAATTGTCGGCCGCCCGCTTCACGCCCGCGGTGCGGTCGTTGATGAGGTAGCGGGCGATCGGATTGGGGAAGAGCCGATAGGTGGCCGCGTCGTAGAGCGTCACCGACCAGAAGCCGTTGACCGGCGGGGGCGGAGCGATCCGCAAGGTGTAGCGGTTGCTGGCACCATCGAGTGGCTTGCCGCTGCCATCGGCAAAGGTGTTGAACGAGAAATTCTCGTCGCTGACGTTGGCGCCGAGCCCGACGAAATTGATCGTCGCCCGATTGAGGTAATTGGTGCCGTAGCGCCCCTTCTCGATCCGGTTCCAGCCAGTGCCGGTCGGTATGCCCAGCTGCGCGCGCGAGGCACGGATGATCGCCATCGCCGAGGCGTAGCCCGCGGCGATTCCCGCCCGGGTCTCGGCATCGAGCGCGGCCGCGTCGAACGGCTTGGCGGCGCCGACCCCGATCGACCGGAAGCGGGCGACCAGCCCGTCTTCCTGCAGCGGATGGCCATTCTCCCGAAGGACGGCGTCCAGCACCGCCATGAAGGTCAGTGCATCGTCCTTCGCGCCAAGCGGCGAAGGCGAGGTTCTCGTGTCGGCCGGCTGCTCATCCCCCATAAGCGTGATCGTGACCCGGTCCTGCAGCGCGCGCGCCAGACCGACCTCGCTCGGCTTTTGCGCAAAGATCCGCATCAGCACCCAGGCATGCGGTGTCGCCACCCGGAAGAGGGTCGCCCCCGCCGGGACGACGCCGTGCCAGGCAACCGGTGCCACCAGGAAGCGGCCCCCTTTGCTGCCGTAGGTGCGAGTGCCGATGTTGCTGGCGTTGCCGTAGGCATCGAAAAAATTGAGCGTGTAATAGCGCAGCGGCACCGGCGGGATGTCGATCAGGACGGGCCCGCGCGTCAGATCGAGCCAGCCGTTCGAATAAAGCGTGTCCGAATTGGGGCTCTTGAAGGCAGCATAATCCGGACCGGCGAGGGAGCGGTCGTGGGCGAAGCGATTGAAGCCGACGAAGCGCTTGTTCGAGCGGTCGAGCGCCTGCGCGAACATCTCGCCATATTGGAGCACTGCCGGGAGGCCGTAAACCGTCGCCTCACTCGCGATCGCCGCGGCATTGGCCTGGCGCGCAGCGGGGTCGCGCGGGATCGTGTCGGCGGCGGGGCTGGGGTCATATTGGGTGGCTTGCCGGACATCGTAGGTCGGGGCGGCGGTCGTCTGCGCCACGACCGCTGAGCCGCTGAGCAGCAGGCCCGCGGCGACGAGCACGCGTGGCAGGAGGGGGGCAAGCGTCACTGGCGCACCTTTCGTCAACGATCGTTCTCGACCAGCAGGGTGCCTTCGTTGGCGCCCCGGAACAGGTCCACGAACGCCTGCGGCAGGCTGAGGAGGCCATGCCGGCGATCGATCCGCACCTTGAGCTCGCCCGAGTCGAGCCAGCGGCGCAGTTGCGCGCGGCCTTCGTCAGCGCGGTCGGCATAATCCCCGACCACGAACCCCTCCATCCGGATGGCGCCATAGACCAAGCGCATCATGTCGGCGGGGCCGGGCGCGCCACCGGGGCGGTCGTAAGCCGCGATCTGCCCGCACAGCACGATCCGACCATGCCGTGCCATCCGGTCGACCGCGGCCTGCAGCGTCTCGCCGCCCACATTGTCGAAGAACAAATCGATGCCATTGGGCGCGGCATCGGCCAATTGCTCGGCCAAGGCGCCCGCGCGATAATCGATGGCGGCGGCGATCCGGGCTTGGTCCATCAGCCAGCGGCACTTCTCCTTGCCGCCGGCGATGCCGATCACCCGAGCGCCCATCAGGCGTGCGATCTGGCAGGCGACGGCGCCGACCGAGCCGGCGGCGCCCGAGACGACCACCGTTTCCCCCGCGCGTGGTCGCCCGACGTCGGTCATGCCGAAGTAAGCGGTCAGGCTGTTGAGCGAGCAGGGGCCGAGCGCATCCTCGAAGCTCATGTCGGGTGTCAGCGGGAAGACGGGAACGGGCAGGGTGTCGGGGCGCAGGCGGCTCTGGTCCTCCCACTGCGACATGATCACCATCCGGTCACCGGCGGTATAAGCGGCATGGGCCGAGGCCAGAACCTCGGCGGCGGCGATGCCGGGAATGGCGCCGCCGACCGCGACCGCACCGCGCCGCCGATGCCCGGCCGCCGCCTTCAACCGATTGCGGATCGTGGGCGCCACCGCAAACAGGCGGTTGCGGACGAAAATCTCGCCGGGCTCGAGGGGTGCGGTCGGAACCGCCGTTTCCTCAAGCCGGAAATCGCCGGACTGCACCGGCCCATCGGGCTGCCGCGCCAGGACCCACCGCCGGTTGCTCGTCACGCGGCGAGGCTTTGCCGGGCTTCGTCGGCGCGGCCGAACAGACGTGCGAGCACGCTCACCCGCCGCAAGGCGCGGCCGACGGGCAGCTCGTCGGTGATCCCCATGCCGCCATGGACCTGCACCGCACCCTCGGCGAGCATCTGCGCGGCGTCGGCGACATATGCCTTGGCGGCAGTCACATTCCGGGACCACTCCGCCGGATGACGATCCGACAGCGCCGCCTTGAGCAGCATGGAGCGCGACTGTTCGACCCGGACGAACATGCGGGCAAGCTTGTGCTGCATGACCTGGAAGCTGCCGATGGGGGTCCCGAACTGCTGCCGCTGGGCGGCATAGTCGGTCGTCTGCTTGAGCAGGATGCTCATGATGCCGACCAGCTCGGCGACATATCCGAGTTGCGCCATGGTCAGCCAGTTGCGCACCTCATCCTCGTCGATGGCCAGCGGACGGGCCGCGCAATCCTCCAGCGACAAGGTCGCGGCGATGGTGCCATCCATCAGACGGATCGGCTCGCGGCCAAGACCACCGTCGGACGCTTCGACCAGCCAGGCCCGCGCGCCATCGACCACGACGAAGGCGCCGGCGTCCATTCCCCAACGAACGAACTGACATGAGCCGGTCAGGCGCTCGCCTCCATCGATCTGCCCGAGAGCGAGCGCGATCATCATCGATCCGCTGATCGCCGCTTCAAGCGTCGGAGCGAAATCCGGAGCGTTGCTCGCGGACAGCAATCCGGCGGCTCCGAGGATCGCCTCGCTGAAAGGAGTGATCGCCAGCGCACGACCGAGTTCCTCGGCAACGATGACGGCATCCTGGGCCCGCCCGCCAAGTCCTCCCGCAGCCTCGGCCAGCGCTACTCCCAGCAGCCCTAATTCCCCCATCGCCTGCCAGTCAGCCGCCGTTCCCGGTCCCTTACCCGCCTCGGCAGCGTCGACCCGGTCGGCCAGGAACCGCCGCACCATGTCGCGGAGCAGCTGCTGCTCTTCACTCGGCTGCAGGTCCATGGCGCTCAGAGCCGCTCGACGATGGTCACGTTGGCGATCCCGCCGCCCTCGCACATGGTTTGCAGGCCATAGCGTCCGCCGCGGGCGCGCAGCGCGTGGATGAGCGTCGCCATCAACTTGGTGCCGGTCGCGCCGAGCGGATGCCCCAAAGCGATGGCGCCGCCGTTGACATTGAGCCGGGCAGGATCGGCAGCCGTCTCCTTGAGCCACGCCATCGGCACCGACGCGAACGCCTCGTTCACTTCGTAAAGGTCGATGTCGTCGATCCGCAAACCGGCCCGCTGAAGCGCCCTGCGGGTGGCGGGGATCGGCTCTTCGAGCATGATCACGGGATCGCCCGCCGTGACCGTCAGGTTGTGCACCCGGGCGAGCGGGGTCAGCCCGTGCGCCTTGATCGCGGCTTCGGAGGCGACCAGCACGCCGCTGGCGCCGTCACAGATCTGGCTGGCGGTCGCTGCACTGAGCAAACCGTCGGGGGTGAGCGTCTTGACCGAGCCGATGCCGTCGAGCGTCGCATCGCCGCGAATGCCTTCGTCACGGTCGTGGATGAGGTCATCACCCTCGGGACCGGTCACGGTGACCGGCACAATCTCGGCCGCGAAGGCGCCCGCCGCTGTGGCCGCGGCTCCCTTGCGATGGCTGTCAAGGGCGAAGCGGTCCATATCCTCGCGCGAAAAGCCATGCTTGTCGGCGATCATCTGGGCGCCGGTGAACTGGCTGAAGCCCTCCACGCCGTAGCGGCGCTGGATGCTCGGGGCGAACGGCCCTTGGCCAATCCCGGCCTGCGCGGCGAGCACCACGGGCGAGCCCATCGGCACGCGCGACATGCTCTCGACCCCGCCCGCGATGACGAGGTCCTGAGTCCCGCTCATCACCGCTTGCGCCGCGAAGTGCAGCGATTGCTGGGATGAACCGCACTGACGGTCGATCGTGACCGCGGGCACGCTGTCCGGCAGCGAGGAGGCGAGCACGACGTTGCGGCCGAGCGCGAAAGTCTGCTCGCCGATCTGACTGACGCAGCCAATGATGACATCGTCGATCGCAGCGGGGTCGACACCGGTTTCGACAAGAATGGCGTCGATGACGTGGGCGCCGAGGTCGGCGGGGTGCACCCCGGCGAGGCGACCGTTGCGGCGACCACCGGCGGTACGGCGGGCGGAGACGATATAGGCTTCGGGCACGGGCGACTGGTTCCTTGCGATTAGTGGGCGAGCGCGGCCCGGGCGATGATGGTGAGCTGGATCTCGCTGGTCCCGCCGAAGATCGACCAGGCGCGGGCGTTGAGGTAGCGCGCGGCCGCGAGCCCGGCTTCGGCCGGCCCGACCAGCTCGTCGGCATGCTCGTGGAACGGCCGCGCCGCGGGCAGCTGAAGCCCCGCGAGGCCGAAGGCGTCCATCGCCAGTTCCTCGAGGCCCTGCCGGATTTCGGAGGCAATCAGCTTGGTCGCCAGGCTGCGCGGTGCCGGCGGTTCGCCCGCCTCGATTTCGAGCAAGGTTCGCAGCTCGGTCATCTCGAGCGCTTCCGCCTCGAGGCGCAGGCGAACCGCGCGGTCAGCCAGCGACCCCCGCAAGCTTGCAGCCTGTTCAAGGCGAGCCAGGTCGGCAAGCAGCAACGGCGCATAGCCCGTCCCGCCGCGCTCGTTCTCAAGCAGGAACTTGGCGATCGGCCAGCCTTGTCCCTCGTCGCCGATGCGGTTTTCGACCGGCACCCTGACCTCGTCGAGAAAGACCTCGTTGAGGTCGTGATCGCCCGACGCGCTCACGATCGGGCGAACGGTGACCCCGGGGCTGGTCATGTCGATCAGCAGGAAGGAGATGCCGCGCTGCGCCTTGACCTCGGGGTCGGTGCGGACGAGCGCGAACAGCCAGTTGGCGAACTGCGCCTGGGTGGTCCAGATCTTCTGGCCGCTGACCACATAGTGATCGCCCTCGCGCCTTGCCCGGGTCTTGAGGCTCGCCAGGTCCGAGCCCGAGCCCGGCTCGGAAAAGCCCTGGGCCCAGAAATGCTCGCCGCTGCGCAGAGCTGGCAGGAAGCGGGCGCGCTGCTCGGGCGTGCCGAAGGTGTAGATCACCGGGCCGACCAGCTTCAGTCCCATGCCCGGCAGGACCGGCGCGCCGGCACGAGCGCATTCGGTTTCGAAGATCCAGCGCTGCACCGCGCCCCAGCCGGTCCCGCCATGCTCGGCGGGCCAGAAATAAGTGAGCCAGCCCTTGTCGTTCAGCGCGCGCTGCCACGGCATGGCGACCGCGGGCTCGGCGAACACTCCCGAGGTCAGCGCCGCACCCTGCCGCAACTGCGGCGTGAGCGCCGCTTCGACGAATTCCACCACCTCGGCGCGGAAGGAGTGTTGCTCGGTGGTCAGCGCCAGCTCCATGCCTCAACGCTCCAGGATGGCCACGGCCGACACGCCCGGCGCGCCATAGACATGGCTGTACCCGAGGCGGGGGGCCCCCTCGATCTGACGCCGTCCGGCCCGGCCGGTCAGTTGCTGGTAATTCTCATAGACCTGCCGCAAGCCCGATGCGCCGATCGGTTCGCCGCAGGCCAGGCATCCGCCATCGGTGTTGACCGGCAGCGCCCCCTCGCGCCGGGTGCGCCCCTCGGCGATCCACTGTTCCTGGTCACCGTCGGCGCAGAAGCCGTTTTCGGCCATGTGCATGATCTCGGCGCCGCTTTCGGTGTCCTGCAACTGCGCGATGTCGATGTCCTCGGGCCCAACGCCAGCCATCTCGAACGCGGCGCGCGCGGCGAGGGTCGTGGGGGAGGGGCCGCGCTCCACGTCGAGCGCGGGCGAGAAGACTTCAAAGGAGCCGGGCGGGCGCGTCCGGACCGCCGCGGCGCGCAGCTTCACCGCCGGAAGTCCAAGTTCGCGTGCCTTGCGCTCGCTGGCGAAGATCAGCGCCACCGCGCCCTCGGCCGGCGAGCAGAACATGTATTTGGTCAGCGGATCGCTCACCATCGGCGACGACAGCACCTCTTGCGCGCTGAGCGGCTGGCGCCGCCACGCATGATCAGCGAGCGCGCCATTCGCGAACGCTTTCTCGGCCACCGCCGCCAGCGTGCCGGTCGAGATGCCGTGCAGCGCCATGTAACGCTGGATCTTCATCGCGAAGAATTGGGTCGTGAGCATCAGCCCCGTTTCGCCGTACCAGTCGGGCAATCCCCAGTCGGCGGGCTTGGGATCGAAGGCGCCGGGCGGATGCTTGTCGAATCCGACCGCCAGCCCGAGGTCATATTCGCCGGACTTGATCGTCACATAGGCGCCGAACATCGCCGAGCCGCCGGTCGCGCAGCCGTTGGCGACGTTGATGAACTGCAGCCCGGTCAGGCCTAGCTCCGAGACCATCGTGTCGGCATTGCCCGCGGCGTCCGAGCCACCATAAGCGAACTGCACATCCTTCCACTCGAGGCCGGCGCTCGCCAGTGCGTCGCGCACGGCAAAGGCTCCCTGCTGCAGCCCGGTCCGGCCCGGGGTGCGGCCGAAACGGTGAATGCCGGCACCGATGATGGTGACGTCGCTCATTCGCCTTGCTCCGCCGGGGCGAAGGCATAGGTCACCACCGTTCCTCCGTCGGCGCGCTCGAGCGCCAACGTGGTCAGTTTGAGCGGCACGCCGATCTTCAGGTCGGTGAACGCGACACCGGTCAGGCGCGCCTCGACGATGATGGCGTTGTCGAGATCGACATAGCCAACTGCATAAGGCGCGAAGGCGTCGGGTCCTGCGTAGGGCGGCGACTTTGGCCGGAACCGCTGCACGGTCCACGACCAGAGGGTGCCGCGGCGAGGCAGGGCTTCAAGCGTATAGCGCTCGTCCTCGGCCGCCGGCGGGAACACCAGCCGTCCGCTCACGCGGTCTCGCGCGCCCTGCAGGACCGGTTGGCCCTCGTCATCGAAGCGGAGCAGCCGGTCATCGATCAGCGGTGTCATCGTTGGCAACGCCCGTCCTCCTGAGAGGCCCGGCATTAGCTGACGGCGGTCGTGGCGGCGTCTGTCTCTAGGGTCAGCGCAGGGTGCCGAGGAACCCTAGTTGCGCCGCCTTGAACAACGCCTGGTCGCGGTTGACCGCGTTCAGTTTCTCGGCGGCGGTCCGGATGTGGAAGCGGATCGTCGTCCGTTTTAGCCCCAAGATAATCGCGATCTCGTCGTTGGTCTTGCCCGCCGCGGCCCAGCGCAGGCACTCGACCTCCCGCTTGCTGAGCATGATCGCGCCGACGGCCGCCGAGCGGCGCTCGGTCGCCTTGACGTAGCTCGACACGAACACCCGGGCGAGCAGCGCCAGCGCTTCGCCATGTTCGGCGAATTCGGCTGACAGGTCATCGATCTCATGGTCGGGCGACAGGAAGCTTGCCGCGGCGATCTGTCCGAAGGGCAAGTGGATGGGGGCAACGATGGCCGCGCTGGTCAGCGCGCGCTCGCGGAATCGGCGGAGGTCGAAGTTGGCGAGCAGCGGGTTGGCGGTGCGGGTGTGGATGCCAGCGGCATTGCACCAGAAAGGCTCGCTCTCGAATCGGCAGGCCATCGGCAGCGGCGACGTCAGCGCCAGGTGCGGGGTGGTCCACCAGCATTCGTCGGCTTCGGCGCCGAACACGTCGCTCGCCAGGATCGCACCATCCGCGTCGCGCATCGGGCTGGCACTGGCGATATTGTCGGTGACCGCGACGCGCAGCCCCGTCCGCTCGGCCACGGCATCGCGCAGCGCCTCGGCCGCGGCACGGATGCCGCTGGCAGCGGTGATGCGCACCGCGTTCAGAACGGGATCGGCGATCTCCATCGCGCGATCAGGCGACCTTCAGCCCGTTGAAGAAGGGCAGGCACAAGGCGTCGGCAACCTCCTCGGGTGAGCGCGATGGCGCGAGCGGAGGGTACCATTTGTACGCCCAGTTGCACATGCCGAGGAACCCGTAGGTCGCGAGCGTGGTGTCGCAGGGGCGAAACTCGCCGCGCGCGATCCCGTCTTCGATCAGCCTCCTGATCGTCTCGAAATACTCCCGGCGGGCGGCGCGGATACGGTCGCGCATCTCCCCTTCGAGGTCGCCGTAATTGTCCATGAACGCGCGCACGTAGCCGGGGTGGTCGGCAATCTGGCGGAGGATGTCGATGCAGGCCGCGCGCAGGGCCGCCAGCGGGCTCTGCTCCCCAACCTCGCGCAAGCCGTCGAGAAGAGCGCGGATGTGGGTGTCGTGAATGGCGTAGAGGATCGACAGCTTGCTCGGAAAGTAATGGTAGAGCGTCGGCTTCCCCAACCCCACCTCGTCCGCCAGCATCTGCATCGAGGTATTGTGATAGCCGACCTTGTCGAACAGCGCGGCGCAGTGACCGATGATCTCGGTCCTCTTCTCGCCGTGCGCTTCGGTGATCTTCCGCTTGAGCGTCTTGGTCGCCATCCTGTCCCCCGCTCTCACCTCATCCGGCCCGATTGTCCATCGCCGTCGCGCCGGTCACCCAGGCGGACAAGCCCGCGACCGGCACCGCGCACAGCACGGCTTCGGCGATCTCGGTCTCGCTTGCCCCGGCGCGCCGGGCTCCGTCCATATGGACCGACGCCCACGGACTGTAATCGGCGGCGAGCACGGTGACGAGCAGCAACTCGGCGTGCCGCGGTTCGAGCGGCGTCCCCGCCAGCGTGCCCTCACGCATCAGGTAATAAGCGTCGGCGCCTTCCGGAACCAGTTCGAGCAGCTTGGCCAGGGAGGGCGGCACGGTTCCGAAGTAACTGACGAAATTGGCTTCCGCCTCGCCCGCTCCGACGTCGAGCGACTGCTCGGGCGCCTCCACGGTCGCGGCGTCGCCGTAGACCCGCTGCAGCGCATCGGCGAAGCGCAGCGCGGCGCCCTCGCCGCGGCTGCTCGACAGGATGGTCAGCGCGGCGGCGGCCTCCTCGACTCCAAGCCCGAGCGCGGCCGCGGCGGCCAATTCGCGCGTCGCCATCTCCTCATAGCCCTTCACCGCGGCGGCGGCCGTCAGGAACAGGCGCTTGAGCGTGCTCGGCAGGGCGCCGTCGCGCTCGACGATGCGCCGGAAGCGGCGAAACCCCGCCACCGTCTTGGGGGCGTTGGCGTGCAGCCGCCCATTGCCCAGCAAGGGGCTCACATCCGGGGTCAAGACCTTCTCCTCTACATGCTCGACCAAGCTCCCGCTCGACCGGACGGTCGGGAGTGATTGTCCTTTTGGGCAGTATGGCCGAGGGAGGCAACCCTTCTAAAGGTCATGGCGGACCGGCCCGGTCGAGGAGAAGCGCCTGCATGCCAGACACCCACCCCAGCGAAGGCGGCGCGCCGCCGCTCGCCGGACGCCTCGCCCTGGTGACCGGGGCCGCATCGGGCATTGGCCGGGCAACCGCCAAGGCCCTGGCGGCCGCCGGCGCCCGGGTCATTCTGGCCGACCGTAACAGCGCGGATGCCGTCGTGGCCGAACTGGCGGGGCAAGGGCACCGCGCGGCTACGCTCGACGTCACCGATGAAGCGGGTTGGGGCCAGCTCGCAGCCGAGATCGAGCAGGACGGCGGCGTGCTCGACATCCTCGTCAACAATGCCGGCTTCGGAGTCTTCCGCTCGATCGCCGACACCACGCTCGACCAATGGCGCAGCATCATCGCGGTCAATCTCGACAGCGTCTTTCTCGGCTGCCGCGCCATGCTGCCGTCGCTCTCGCGTTCAAGCCATGGCGGCACGATCGTCAACATGTCGTCGATCCGCGGGATCGCGGGCGGCGCCAATGCGGCATCCTATTGCGCGGCCAAGGGCGGCGTGCGGCTGTTCACCAAGGCGCTGGCGCTCGAATGCTCGGCGGCGGGCAACAATGTGCGGGCCAACAGCATCCATCCGGGCCACATCCTGACGCCGCTGACGGCCGGGGTCCATGACGACCCTGCGGTTCATGCCGCCCTGATGCGCGACATCCCCGCCGGCCGTCTCGGCACCCCCGAGGAGATTGCCGACGCCATCCTGTTCCTCGCCAGCGACTCCTCGCGCTACATGACGGGCGCCGAGCTGGTCGTGGACGGAGGCTCGACCGCGCAATGACCAGCCCTGCGTCAGACATCGCGAGCCGCGTCGAACGGTTCGTTCGCGACATCGTCGCACCCTACGAGCGCGATCCGCGCTGCGGCGCGCACGGCCCCTCCGCCGACCTTGTGGCCGAACTGCGTGAGAAGGCGCGAGCCGCCGGCGTGCTCACCCCCCACATCCGGCCGGACGGCGCGCACCTCCACCACCGGGACGTCGCGCTCGTGCTGCGCATGGCCGGTCTGTCGCCGCTGGGTCCGGTGGCGGTCAACGTCGCCGCGCCGGACGAGGGCAACATGTTCCTGCTCGGCAAGGTCGCCAGCCCCGAGCAGAAAGAGCGCTTTCTCGATCCGCTGGTGCGCGGCGAGGTCCGCTCGGCCTTCTTCATGACCGAGCCGGCGAGCGACGGGGGCGCCGGATCGGACCCGTCGATGATGCAGACCCGCTGCCGCCGCGACGGCAATCATTGGGTGATCGACGGACGCAAGGCCTTCATCACCGGTGCCGACGGCGCCTCGGTCGGGATCGTCATGGCCAAGGCCGAGGAAGGAGCGACCCTGTTCCTGGTCGATCTCCCAAATCCCGCGGTGCGGATCGAACGGCTGCTCGACACCATCGACAGCTCCATGCCCGGCGGCCACGCCGTGGTGACGATCGATGGCCTGCGGGTTCCGGCCGACCAGTTGCTGGGTGAGCCCGGCGACGGCTTCCGGCTGGCCCAGGTGCGGCTCGCCCCCGCGCGGCTGACCCACTGCATGCGCTGGCTCGGCGCCTGCACCCGCGCCCATGAGATCGCGACCGATTACGCCTGTCGGCGCCACGCCTTCGGCAAGCCGCTCGTCGACCATGAAGGGGTCGGCTTCATGCTTGCGGAAAACCTCATCGATCTCAAACAGGCCGAACTGATGATCGACTGGTGCGCGGACGTGCTCGACACCGGGGTTCCAAGCACGGTGGAAAGCTCGATGGCCAAGGTGGCCGTATCCGAAGCGCTGATGCGGATCGCGGACCGCTGCGTCCAGGTGATGGGCGGCACCGGCGTGTCGGGGGACACGATCGTCGAGCAGGTCTTCCGCGAAGTCCGCGCCTTCCGCATCTACGACGGCCCGACCGAGGTCCATAAGTGGAGCCTGGCCAAAAAGCTCAAGCGCGACTGGAAGACGGCGCAGGAATGAGCAGTCCAGACATGGATGCGGCCGCGCTCGAGGCCTGGCTGCGCGCGAACGTCGAAGGGTTCGCCGGGCCGCTTCACCTCAGCCGCTTTGCCGGAGGGCAATCCAATCCGACCTACCGGCTCGATACGCCCGCGCGCAGCTACGTGCTTCGGCGGCAACCCTCGGGACGCCTGCTCAAAGGGGCTCATGCGGTGGACCGCGAGGCGCGGGTCGTCAACGGCCTGGCGCCGACCGGCTTTCCCGTGGCCGAGGTCCACGCGCTGTGCGCCGATCCGTCGGTGATCGGGGCTTCCTTCTACGTGCAGGAGCTGATCGAGGGACGGGTCTTCTGGGATGCGCGCTTGCCCGAGGTGCCGCGCGAGCAGCGTGCCGGCTACTATCGTGCCATGGCCGAGACGCACGCCGCGCTTCACGCCATCGATCCGGTCGCGGTCGGGCTGGCCGATTACGGTCGCCCCGGCAATTACGTCGCCCGCCAGATCGCCCGCTGGAGCGAGCAATATAGGCTCGACCACGACGCCGGGCGCGACCCGCACATGGACCGGCTGATCGCCTGGCTGCCGGATGCGCTTCCTCCGAGCGCAGAGCACGGCGCCGCCATCGTTCATGGCGATTACCGCATCGACAACATCATCTTCGATCCTGTCGCCCCACAGGTCCGGGCGGTAATCGACTGGGAGTTGTCGACCCTTGGGCATCCGCTCGCGGACTTCGTCTACGGGGCCATGACCTATCACATGCCTCCCCACATCGTCGCGGGACTGGGCGGGGCGGATCTCGATGCGCTCGGCATCCCCGCCGAGGAGAAGTTTGTCGCGGCCTATTGCGCCAGGGCGGGGATCGACAGCATCCCCGACTACGACTTCTACATCGCGTTCAACTTCTTTCGGATCGCGGCCATCTTCCACGGCATCAAGGGACGCCATGTGCGCGGTGCGGCGGCCTCGGCCAACGCCGCCGAGCGCGCGCGGCTGTTCCCCGAACTGGCCGAACTGGCCTGGCGAAAAGCCGTGGTCGCTGGAGCAGAGGAGTGAGCGTGCCGGATCTGGTTCACATCGCCCAGGACCGAGGAGTTGCGACCCTCACCTTGAACCGCCCGGATCAGGCGAACAGCCTCGACCTGCCCCTCGCGCAGCGCTTGTGCGCGGCCGTCGACGACGTGTCGCGCGATGCCTCCGTCCGCTGCGTGCTGTTGACCGGCGCGGGCAAGATGTTCTGCGGCGGCGGCGACGTCGCCTCCTTCGCTAGCGCGGCAGACCGCCAGCAATACGTCACCGAACTGGCGTCCACGCTCCATCGGGCCGTCCTCGCCTTGCTCGCCATGCCCAAACCCCTGGTGGTGCAGGTGAATGGACCCGCTGCCGGCGCGGGGATGAGCTTGGCGCTGATCGGTGATGTGGTGCTCGCGGCCACCTCAGCGCACTTCACGGCGGCCTACACCAGGATTGGGGTGACTCCGGATGGAGGGATGACGTGGCTCTTGCCGCGGCTGATCGGTTTTCGCCGCGCCCAGGACATGATCATGACCAACCGGCGCGTGTCTGCGCTCGATGCCGAGCAACTGGGCTTGGTCACGCACGTCGTCGCTGACGACCAACTCGCGACCGAAAGCGTGACGGCAGCCCGGGCACTCGCGTCGGCGTCGACCAGCGCGCTCGCGGTCAGCCGCAAGCTGCTGTGGGAAGGCACCGCCACCTCCCTGGAGGCGCAGCTTGAACGCGAAGCACACGCGATCGGCGAAGCCGCCGCATCCCGCGACGGTCGCGAAGGCATCTCGGCCTTTCTGGAGCGTCGCGCTCCTGTCTTCGGTGAACAGGGGAACGCTGCTCGGTAGGCTCCGCCAAGCTCGGCCGCACAGAAAGCGCATCCATCTGGAGTTGGGTCGATCGACCGCGAAACGCGCACTATTTCTGAGTGCTGGGTGTTGACGTTCTCAGAGCGATCGCTGGCCAACCGCCACGGTTGAACTTCGCACGACCAGACTGGCGTCGATGACCACCGGCGCTTGCGGTCGATCGGCCTGTCGCTGATCGGCCACGATCAGCTCGACCGCCTTGGCCGCTAGCTGGGCGATGGGTTGGTCGATGGCGGTGAGGGGTGGATCGACGAAGCGCACGATCGGTGTGTTGTCGAAGCTGATCAGCGAAAGCTGGTCAGGGACCTTGAGCCCCCGCGCCTTGGCGACTTCAAGAGTGGCAATGGCCATCTGATCATTGCTGGCGATGACGGCCGTCGCCGGGTCGGCGTGGCTCAGCAGCGCCTCGGCCGCTTGCTCGCCCGAGGCGAAGCTGAAGTCGCCGCGAACGAGGAGGTCGGCGGTCGGCAGCCGCGCTGCCGCCATCGCCGACTGCCAGCCGGCGACCCGCCAGTCGCTCAATGCATATTCGGCCGAACCGGCGATGAAGCCGATGCGGCGATGACCAAGGTCGAGCAGGTGGCGGGTGGCGAGCGCGGCCGCGCCCTCCTCGTCCATGGTCAGTGAGATGCCGGCCTCTGTCGCCTTGGAGCCGATGCGGGCGAAGCTGATCTTCTGCTCGGCGAGCATCGCGGTGATCAGCGGATTGTCGCTGTGGGGCGGGGTCAGGATCACGCCGTCCGGCTGCAACGCCACGATCGTCGAGCGAAGCGCACGCTCGACATGATCGCTATGGGTGTCGACCAGCTCGAGCAGCAGGCGATAGCCGTGCGCAGCGGCGGTCGTCATGCCGCCAAGCAGCATCTGGTCGACCCAGTCGGCGCCCTCGCGACTGCGCCAGTCGGCGATGGTCCGCTCGCGATCGTTGAGCGCGAGGATGAGGTAGGAGCGCGAGCCGCTCATCCGCTGCGCCGCGATCGACGGGACGTAATGCAGCCGGTCGATGGCTTCCTGCACCCGGCGCATCATTTCGGGCCGAACGCCCGGCTCCTTGTTGATGACGCGGCTGACCGTTTGCAGCGAGACGCCGGCGTCGGCGGCCACATGCTTGATCGTCACCGCTTGCCGACGCCGTCCCATGGCTCGCTATTGCATCAGCTGGCGGGACGTTGCCAGACCCGCACCCAGTCCACCTGCATGGCGCGGGGGAAGCCCCGCTCGCTCACTCCGCCGCCATTGCGGGACTCGGGCAGATGGCCGCCGATGGCCAGGTTGAGGATCAGGTGGAAGGGCCGATCGAACGGGGCGTGCGGCTCGGTCGATGCGGGGGTGGACCATTCGCCGAGCTGGCGGTGCGCATAAGGACGGCCGTCGACGAACCAGTCGATCGTGTCGGGGGTCCAGTCGACGCGGTAGGTGTGGAAGCCGGCGATCGCGCCCGTCACCTGGGTGTCGGTCGAGAGATATTTGTTCTGGGGTGGACGCGGGCCGAAGTGGATGGTGCCAAGCACATGGTTCTCGCGGGCGGCGGCGCACGCCGTGCAGGGCTCGCCGAGGTTGACCGCCTCCATGATGTCGATCTCGCCCGACAGCGGCCATGGGCCATAATGCCACTCTTCGGGCAGCATCCAGATCGCCGGCCAGCTGCCTTGGCCGAGCGGCAGGCGAGCGCGGACTTCCACCCGGCCGTAACGCCACGATGCCTTGCCGCGGGTGACCAGCCGGGCCGAGGTGAAGGGCTTGGTCGCGGTCTTCCCCGGCGGCGAGCTGGTCTCGCCCTTCATGGCCGCGGAACCGGTGTATCGCTCCTTGCGCGCCGTGATCGTCAGCAGCCCGCCGCCGACCGAAGCGTTGACCGGGCGCGCGGTGTAGCATTGTCGCTCCGCATTGCCGCCGCCCCCGCAATCCACGTCGAAGTCCCACTTGGTCGGATCGATGCGGGTGCCGTTGAACTCGTCCGACCAGACCAGCCGATAGCCGTCGGCGGTGGCCGAGGCCGACGCGGCAGCGGCGAGGAGCAGCGCGGCGATCATGCGGCGTTCGCGGCGGCAAGGCCGGGCTGCCCCGCGCCGCAATAATGCGCGACATAGTCGGCATGCGCGGGCAGGCTGGCGACCGTCCGGGTGACGCTGCCGCCGATGCTGTCGAACAGTCCCCGCAATTCGCGGTCGTCCAGCTTGGTCGCGATGGGGTGCCAGCCCCGCGGAATGATGCCCTGGCCGAGCATGACCTGCACCCAGCTGTTCTCGGCGAACAGCTCGTCGTTCTTGCGGAACACGCGGCCGGTCTCGCGGAACAGCTCGATCTTCTGCTCGAGCGAGTCCGGGATCGGCATGGCCGCGCACTGCCGCCAGAACTCGCTGTCGCGGCGGTCGGTGGCCTTGTAGTGAAGCACCAGGAAGTCGCGGATCTGCAGCATGTCGGTCATCTGCTGATCGTTGAACTCGGCGATGTCGCGCTCGCTGATCTCGCGCAGCGGCAACATCCTGATGAAGCGCAGCACGGCGCGCTGGATGAGGTGGATGCTGGTGGACTCCAGCGGCTCCATGAAGCCGCCCGACAGGCCAACGGCGACGCAATTGCGATGCCATTGCTTGCGCCGCGCGCCGCTGATGTAGCGGATCACGTTCGGCTCGGTCAGCCGCTCTCCATTGAGGGCGCCATAGAAACGCTGAAGCGCGGCGTCCTTGTCGAGAAAGGCGCTGCAATAAACGATGCCGTTGCCCGTGCGATGCTGGAGCGGGATGCGCCATTGCCAGCCGGCGTCGTGCGCGGTGGCACGGGTGAAGGGGACGGCCGGCTCGACCGAACGCGTCTGCGCGGCAATCGCGCTGTCACACGGCAGATAGTGCGTCCAGTCGTCGAACCCGGCCTCCAGCGCGCCTTCGATCAGCAAGGCGCGGAACCCGGTGCAGTCGAGGAAGAGGTCGCCCTCGATCCGCGCCCCGTCCGCAAGGGTCAGCGCGGCGATATCGCCGGTCTCGCCATCGAGCTCGACGTTAGCGATCTTGCCCTCGACCCGGCGGGTGCCGTCGGCCTCGGCCATCGCGCGGAGGAAGCGCGCGTAAAGGCCGCTGTCGAGCTGGTAGGCGTAGTTCATCTTGTCGCCGGGCAGGTGCGCGAACTTGCCGGCGTGCGCCGCTTTCAGCTCTAGGCAGAAGTCGTCATAGGAACGGTCGAGGCCGCGGGCTCGGCCTTCCAGCCAGAAGTGCTGGAAGCCCGCCGACCAATGGTCGATGCCGGTCAGCCCGAACGAGTGGAAGTAACCCTCGCCGGGGACCCGCCAATTGTCGAACTGAATGCCGAGCTTGAAGGTCGCCTGGGTGGCCCGCATGAAATCGGCTTCGTCGATCCCGAGCAGGCGGTTGAAGGTGACCAGTGGCGGGATGGTGCTTTCGCCGACACCGATGGTGCCGATGGCATCCGATTCGATCAGGGTGAGGTCGACGGCCGAGCCGAGCGTGCGGGCGATCGCGGCCGCCGCCATCCAGCCCGCGGTCCCGCCCCCGGCGATCACGATCCGCCGCAGCGGCCAGCCGGGGCTGCTCATCGCGATAGGCTCCGCAGGATGTTGGCGCGCAGGCTTCCGGCGGTCTCGGCGGTGAGCGGCGCCAGTACGCCGCGGGCCTGGTCGGGGATGTGCGCGGTCACCTCGTCTCCATTCTCGAACACATAATGGTCGAACAGCTGTCGCCAGTGGGCCTTGGCCGCGGGCGGCAGGTCACGGATGGCGAGCATGGCGTGGTGGAGCGCGTCCTGCGGGTGGCCGAGGAACGGCCGCGTCTCGCGCCACCAATAGTTCACCAGGATGTTGAACGGGTCGAGTGCCTCGACATGGTGCCACCACAGCGAGGGGATGAAGAGCGCGTCGCCGGGTCCAAGCTCCGCCACCTGCGCGGTGGCCAGCGCCTCGCCGAAGCGGGGAAAGGCTTCGAGGTCGGGACGCTTGAGGTCGACCAGGCTGATCGTGCGGCCGGCGGGCGTGTGGTCGATCGGGCCAAGGTAGAGGTTCGCGAACTGCTCGGGCGGAAACAGGGTGAAGCGGCGATGGCCGACCGCGCAGACCGCCAGATTGTCGGGCACGTCGTTGTGCGCGGCGATGCGGGTGGGAGTGCCGATCCAGATACTGGCCAGCGGTTGGCGGTCGCCCAGCGGCACGTGATTGGCCTCGTGCAGCCCATCGAAATAGGCCTGCACGTCGATCGAGGCGAGGTAGATGGCGGGCCCATCGGCGCGGCCTTCGGTGGCGTCGATCGCGCCGAACACCTCGGGCAGGCTGCCCTTCAGGGTGCGGAAATTCATCGCCATGGCGTCGTCGTAGAACAATCGCTCGCCCGCGCCGGGTTGGCCCAGCGAGAAGGTGAAGGCGCGCTCGCGCCGATGGCGCAGCAGATAGGCGCGCGCGTCGCCGCCGGACCGGAGCCCGGCCTTCACCAGCGGCCAGTCGGCGGCCAGCCCGCGAACGACGAAGGGGGTGGTCGCTATGCTCAGCCGCGCGTCGAGCTCGGCCGGAGCGCCGATCGCTTCTTCAGCGATCCGCGGCAAGGTCGCGGGGTCGAGCTCGGCGACGTCAGCCATGACCCATCCGGCGGTTCTTGCGGGCGATCAGTCCCGGCAGGTTCGACAGCGATGCCAGGGCCATGAAGATGGGCATGAGGTGCCCGGCCGAGTGGAGATCGCCAAGCGCGGCCGCATGGAGTTCGCGCAGCTTGTCCTCGTCGATCAGCTGATAGCCGACCATCCGCTGGGTCGAACCATCCGCCAACTCGACGTCGAGCGAGAAGGGCTCCAGCAACTCGTAGCGCTCGATCGCCGCGAAGAAGTCCGCCGAGGCGCGATAGCCCTGGTCCAGCTCCCCGAGCTGCTCGGCAACGGTCTCGAGGTGAGGGGACGGCGTGCCCGCGTCGTCGAACAGCCGCGTGCCTTCGCCGCTGTTTGAGATGCGCGGATGGTCCATGTCGATGTGGACCTGCCCCGGACCCTCGTCTCCCGCCGGGCGGCCCACCAGGAATGGCTGGATGGCAAGCGCCAGCGGCCGGGCAGGAGCGTCCCAGCGGCCGTCTTCGAAGAACAGGTTCTCGCCATCCTCGAACCCCATCAGCGCCAGCGCCGCGACGGTGCCGCGCTCGAGATCGCGGCGGAAGAGAATGGGAAAGCTGTTCTGCAGGCGGCGGAATTCGAGCGGTACCGCGAGGCAGGCCATGACGCCGTCGCCCCGCTGTTCGTCCGGTTGCGTGTGGACGCGCAGGTCGCGGTGCGTGTTACTGTCGAGGATCTGGTGATTGCTCATGCGACTTCCGTGCTTGGCGAAGCGGGGCCGCGCAAGGCTGCGAGATAGCTGCGGTTCGTCGGCATCGCGGCGGTGAGCGCCCGGGCGCGCTGACGGATCGCGGGGTTGAGCCGCGCCGACCGATCACCCGGCGAGGGTGCGGTTCGGCCACCAAGGCCGTAGTAGACATATTGGTAGCTGGCCGCCGGGAACATCTCGTCGGCGAGCGGCAGGTCGTAGCTCGACGGTGGCTGGTCGCGCCACAGGATGAGGAGGTCGGCCAGCCGCGGCGGGATGCTCTCCTGGCCGCGCTGCGCAAGCCAGTAGGACTCGGTGCGTTCGCTCAGCACATAATGCAGCTTGAGGAATTCGACGATCCGGTCCCAGCGCTCGCGGAACAGCGCGTTGAAGCGCCGCGCGTGGATCGGGAGCGTGTCGCCGTGCGCCGGAAAATTGTCGCACAGGGCGCGCAGGGACAGCTCGATCAGCACGATCGCCGAAGCCTCGAGCGGTTCGATGAAGCCGGCGGCGAGGCCGATCGCGAGGCAGTTGCCGACCCAGAATCGCTCCCGATGGCCGGTCGGAAAGGCAAGCTTGCGCGGCGCCAGCGTGGAAAGATCGGCGAACGGTGCCGTGCGCGCGAGATAGTCGCGCAGGATCGCCTCGGCGCGATCGTCGGACAGATATCGCGAGGAGTAGACGCAGCCGACCCCGCGCCGGGTCGGCAGGCCAATGTCCCACAGCCAGCCCGCCTCGTGCGCGGTGCCGATCGTCTGGGATGCGATCGGCGCATCGGCGGGGGTGGGGACCTGCACGGCCAGCGCCCGGTCGTTGAACAGCACGTCCGAACGGTCGACCCAGCCGACGTGGTGGTGCCCGCCAATCAGCAGCCCGGCATGCCCGGTGCAGTCGAGGAACAGGTCGCCGGCGATCGAGCCATGGTGCCGGGTGCGCACCGCGGCTATGGTGTCCTGTTCGCCCTGCTCCACTTGCTCAACATGATCCTGGACGTGCCGGACGCCGAGCCGCTCGACGGCGTGGCGGGCGAGCAGCGCCGCGAGCTTGGCGGCGTCGAGGTGATAACCGTAGTTCGCGGCGCCAGCATATTCCGGCATGGTCCGCTGGCGCGGGGCCAGGTCGAGCGCACACAGGCTCGCCGCCGCGGTCACGGCCTCGGCGAAGGGCTGCTCGGCGGCATCGGCCTGCCAGGCGGCAAGCAGCGCTCTTGGCTCCAGCGCAGCCGGCGGGGTGAAGGGATGGAGGTAGCGGTCGTCCTCGCTCCCGTCGCGCCAACCATCGAAGCGCGACCCCTGCTTGAACGAGGCGTCGCACGCCGCGAGGAATTCCGCCTCGCCGATACCGATGCTCTCCAGCGTGGCCCGCATCGTCGGCCAGGTGCCTTCGCCCACGCCGATGGTCGCGATGTCGGGGGATTCGATCAGCGTGATCGACTTGGCCTGGGCGCTGCCGGCCGGGAACCGCGCCGCCAGCATCGCCGCCGCCAGCCACCCAGCCGTTCCACCGCCGACCACGATGATGCGGTTCAGCGGGGCGTGCTGCGAAGGCTGTTGCTGCCGTGTCATGCTTCTCGTTTCACGCTCGATCGCCCAACGGCACGAGAGCCGCCCCGCGCGGGCGGAGCGGTTCTCGGTTAGCTCAGGGCGGCTTGCAACCCCTGCTAGAAGGAGAAGCGGATGCCGGCGGCGTAGCGCGCGTAGCCGGGGTTCGCGAAGAACACCGTCTGATCGTTGCGCATGTGGCCGCGGCGGTCGGCATTGGTGATGTTGATGCCCTCGACGAAGGCGGTCAGCCCCTTGCGGAACTCATAGCTCGCACTGACGTCGAACTGGCCATAAGGATCGACGTAGAAGGGGTCGAGACCGTAGCCCGACAGGAAGCCGGCACGCCAGTTGTAGGCCACGCGCGCCTGCAGGCCGTTCTTGTCATAGAACAGGACCGCATTGGCACTGTCGCTGACACCGGTGATCGCGAACTGCGTCGCGGTGTAGCGAAGCGTGTTGTCGTACTTCGTGTCGCTCTTCACGATCGTGTAGTTGAGGATCGCGCCGAACCCGGTGTTCCAGAAAGTATGCTGGAGCGCGAACTCGAAGCCGTGAATGTGGCCGACCTGATCGCTGTTGCCGGGCTGGCCGACGGTGAAGACCAGCAGCGGATCGGTCGCGGTGCCGCGGATGCCGGTCGGCACGCCATTGACGTCGCGGACGATCACGCCCGGATTGTTGGCCAGCACATAGTTGAGGATGCTGGCGTTGGCCGCGCCGCCCGGCACGAAGGCGAACGGAGCGCCCGCGCCGAGCGCTGCCTGCGCCGCCAGGAAGGCCGCACCCTGGCCCGGGTTGGTAAGCCCGAACTGCGGGCCCTGCGTCGTGGTGGTGCCGATGAAGTTGCTGACGGTCTTGTGGAAGAAGCCGACCGACGCATAGCTGTCGGGCTGGTAGTACCATTCGGCCGACAGATCGATGTTCTTGGACTTGTAGGGAAGCAGGCCCGGATTGCCGCTGCCGCCGGTGCTTCCGCCGCCCGGCCGCGCCGGCGAGTTGACGGTCAGGCCGCCCTGCAGGCTGGCATAGTCGGGGCGGGTGATCGTGTGACTGTACGAGGCTCGCAGCTTGATGTTGCGCATCGGCGACAGGTCGAAATCGACCGCCGGCAGCCAGTTGTGATACTTGCCCTTGAGCGTCGTGAAGTCGCTCGCTCCGACCGGCTGAACGATCGAGATCTCGTTGAACGAGACCAGGGTCGTTCCGGTCGGCACCGGCACGAGCGCGGAGCTGTCCACCTTGGTGCTCTCGTAGCGCAGGCCCAGACGCAGGTTCGCGGGATTGTTGAACAGGTCGAACGTGTGCGTCGTTTGCAGGTAGGGCGCGACCGACTTCTCGCGGATGCGCCGGTCGACCTGATATTGCGCGATGCAGTTACCGGGCACGATCGAGGCCGCGCAGATGTTCAGGCTCGACTGGAGCAGGTTGATGAGGCCCGGCGTGTCGATCTGGAAATAGGTGGGGATGATCGAGCCGCTCTGCGATCCGTTCATTCCCGCCAGCCGGTCGGGCAGGTTGGTCGGCGTGAACAGTCCGTCCGGCGTCTGCGCCGCGGTCAGCGTTCCGCCCCAGGTGTCGTTCTGGATGAAGCCGTAGGCCGAACGCACCTTGTTGTCGGTATAGGTGGCGCCGAAGTCGATGCTCTTGATGAAGCTGGTATCGAAGTCATAGCCCGCCCGGAGCGTCGCTTCGTTGATCCGGTCCTTCATGTAGGCGTTGCGGAAGGCGTTGCCCGACGGGCGGATGTTCGACGCCTGGATTTCCGAACCCGGATACATGTTGACCGAGATCACCGGCATGTCAGTGGTGAAGTCGACCCGCTGCGATTGCACGCCGAAGATGGCGGTGCCGACCGCGATGTTGCTGCCATAAGGCGAGGTCGGCTTGCTTTCGGCAGTCGAGTGATGCGCGTCGAGCTCGATCCGAGCGCCGCCCCAGCCCTTCCAGGCGAGGTTGCCGCCGAGCGACTTGTTGATCGAGCGGTTGGCGGCGACCGCGCCGGTGATCGCGAGGTCCTTCGCCTCGGCCTGGGTGAAGGTCTCGGCGTAGAAATTGGGACCGGCGGCCGGACCGTCGGTCCAGCTGTTGCTCGTGTTGTTGTGGTTGAACCAGACGCCGATGCTGTTGGTGCGGGCGTCGATGGTGTTCTGCGAGAAGGTATAGTCGGCGGTCGCGGTCAGATTGTCGGTGGGCCGCGCCTGCAGCACAAGCTGACCGTTGATGCGCTTGCGGTCGACGTCGGTGAAATCATAGGCCGCGTTCTGCGTGACCTGGTAGACGTCGGTCGGACCGGGGCGGTTCTGGATGTTGGCGTAGCGCGGGTCGCCGGGCATGGCGAGCGAACCCCAATTGTTCTCGGAGCCTAGATAGCCTTCCCGCCAACCAGCGCTGAAGCCCGCCTGGCTCGACCGGCGCCGCTGATAGGAACCGGTCAACAGGATGCCGATGCGATTATCGGCGAAGGTGTCGCTGATGATGCCCGACACTTCGGGCGAGAACTTGCTGCCTGAGAAGCGCGAGGTGTCGTAGACCGCCTTGAAGCCGAAGCTTCCGCGCAGACCCGGACGGTCGAGCGGACGCGGCGTGCGGATGTTGATGACCGAGCCGATGCCGCCCGTCGGCAGCGTCGCTCGGCCCGACTTGTAGACCTCGACCGCGGCAATGCCTTCGGACGCGAGGTTGGCGAAATCGAAGCTGCGCGAGGCGGGGGCGCTGCAGCAGTCACCGAGCCCCGAGGCGGGCATCTGGCGACCGTTCAGGAGCACGAGGTTGAAGTCCGGACCGAAGCCGCGGACGGTGACCTTGGACCCTTCGCCGTTCGTGCGGTCGATCGACACGCCGGTGATGCGCTGGATCGACTCGGCGAGGTTGGTGTCGGGGAACTTGCCGATATCCTCGGCCGAGATGGCGTCGACCACACCTTGCGAGTCGCGCTTGATGTTGCGCGAGCTGCGAAGACTGCCGCGGATGCCGGTGACGACGACATCCTGACCTTCGGCTTCCTGCGCGGAGGCGGCGGGGGCCGGCTGAGCAATCGTGCCGTCCTGCGCCCATGCCTGTTGCGGGGCAGCGAGCGCCGCCAGCGCTCCTCCCGTCATCAGGATCGCTACGAGTTGAGCGCGACTATTGGTCATGATGTCCCCTCCGTTGAGCGAACCGCGCACCGCGCAGCTTCCTCCCGCTCTTTGCCGGAAGACTGATTGTGAACGTTCACTCTGTCAAGTCGTGGGCGCGAAGTGAGCGTTCACTCGGCGAGTGTAACAATCCAGCCACAGCTTTGCGCACCCTTCGGATTGTCCTGCGAATTGCGCTGGTTGGAGGGCGCCGCAATCGCTGAAGCGAACGCGCTTGCCATGCGCGAACAACGCAGCTTAATCTTGAGAACGTTCTCAAAAAAAGGTTGGGGGGAGAGAGATGGCTGATCGGTTCAACATGAAACGGCGAGCCGTTCCGTGCCTTGCCTTGTTGCTGAGCGGCGCCGCGATCGCTGCCGCTCCGCCCGACGCTCCCTCGTCGCCGGTCGCGCATCCCGCGCTCTGGCCAAGTGCGCACAGCCCAGCCGCCATCACCGATGCCGCCACCGAGCGGCGCATCACGCAATTGATCGCCCGCATGACGCTCGAGCAGAAGGTCGGCCAGACGATCCAGGCCGACATCAGCTCGATCAAGCCCGAGGACCTCGATCGATATCCGCTCGGGTCGATCCTCGCTGGCGGCAACAGCGGGCCGTTCGGCGACGAACGTGCCAACAGCAGCCGCTGGGCCGAGGTGGTGCGGCAGTTCCGCGCGCATTCGAACGCGGCGGGCGTGCCGATCCTGTTCGGGGTCGATGCGGTGCACGGCCACTCCAACCTGGCCGGCGCGACCATCTTCCCGCACAATGTCGGGCTGGGCGCCGCCCACGACCCGTCCCTCATTCAAGCGATCGGCGCCGCGACCGCCGAAGAAGTCACGGCGAGCGGCATCGAGTGGACCTTCGCGCCCACGCTCGCCGTCCCGCAGGACCTTCGCTGGGGCCGCAGCTACGAGGGCTATTCCTCGGACCCGACGCTCGTCGCGAGCTACGCCCGCGCCATGATCCTCGGCCTGCAGGGGCCGCTGGTGAGCGGCCGGCCGCTCGCGCCCACTCGCGTCGCCGCAACGGCCAAGCACTTCCTGGCCGACGGCGGCACCGACCATGGCAAGGACCAGGGCAACGCCAGCCTGCCCGAGCGCTCGCTCATCGCTACCCATGCGGCCGGCTACCCGCCCGCGATCGATGCCGGGGCGCTGACGATCATGGTGTCCTTCTCCGGCTGGAACGGGGCCAAGCACCACGGCAACAAATCGCTGATCACCGACGTGCTCAAGCGCCGGATGGGCTTTGAAGGGCTGGTGGTCGGCGACTGGAATGCGCACGGCCAGGTGGACGGCTGCACCACCACTCATTGTCCCGCCTCCTACAATGCCGGTCTCGACCTGTTCATGGCGCCGGACAGCTGGAAGGGGCTCTTCGAGAATACGGTCGCCGACGTTCGCGCTGGCCGCATTCCGGAAACGCGGATTGATGATGCCGTTCGCCGGATCCTGCGGGTGAAAGCCAAGCTCGGCCTGCTCGACGGCCGCGCCGTGCGCGACGAACCCGCCCAGATCGGCACGCCCGCGCACCGCGCGCTCGCCCGCCGGGCGGTGGCCGAAAGCCTCGTGCTGCTCAAGAACGAAGGCGGCCTGCTGCCGATCAAGCCGGGCTCCAGGGTGCTCGTCGCCGGTGACGGCGCGGACAACATGGCCAAGCAGGCCGGTGGCTGGACGATCACCTGGCAAGGCACCGACACGGCCAAGAAGGACTATCCCGCCGGCCAGACGATTTACGACGGGCTGTCCGCCGCGGTGCGCAAGATCGGCGGCACCGCGACCCTGTCGCCGTCCGGGCAGTTTAGTGAGAAGCCGGATGTCGCCGTGGTGGTGTTCGGCGAGGATCCTTACGCCGAATTCCAGGGCGACGTTCCGACGCTCGCCTACCGGCCGCAGGACGGCGCGGACCTTGCCCTGCTGAAGCGGTTGCGGGCGCAGGGCATCAAGGTGGTCTCCGTGTTCCTTTCGGGCCGTCCGCTGTTCGTGTCGCCCGAGATCAACGCGTCGAATGCTTTTGTCGCGGCGTGGCTGCCGGGCAGCGAAGGTGGCGGCGTGGCCGATGTGCTGGTGGCGGGCGCGAACGGCCGGGCGCCGCGCGACTTCACCGGACGCCTCGCTTATGCGTGGCCGCGCGACGCGCGCTCGCCGGTGACGCAAGCTTTGTTCCCGCTCGGCTACGGCCTCAGCTACGCCCGTCCGGGCCGGGTCGGCATGCTGGCGGAGGCGCCCGGGATCGACATCAGCGCCGCGCTTAACCTCGACCGCTACTTCCAGAACGGTCGCGTCCTCGCGCCCTGGTCGTTGCGGCTCAACGACAGCGGCGGGATGCGCCCGGTCACGACCGGCGACGTCGCCAGCCCGACGGGCGCGCTGCAATCGCGCAGCGTCGACCTTGCCGCGCAGGAAGACAGCCGCTCGCTGCGCTGGACGGGTGACGCCGCGCTGACCGTGGAAGGTCCCAGAAGCAATCTTTCACGCGAACTGCTCGAAGGCTTCGCACTGGTGATCGAAGGGCGCGTCGACCAGGTACCGGCCGCGCCGGTGAAGATCGGCTTCGCCGGCTTCGAGCGTGACGCGAGCAGCCTGTTCGGCCGCGCCGGTCCGCTGCGCCTCGCCATCCCGCTGCATTGCTTCACGGACGACAAGACCAAACTGACCGCCGTCGAAAATCCGCTGCGCATCAGCACGGGCGGACCGTTCGGACTGACGATCCGGCGCGTGGGGCTGGAAGCCGTCGCCAGCCAGGTCTGCCCGTAAGCGCAGCCTCGGGCGGCACGGCAGCAGTTATGACAACGGGAAACCGTGAGCGGTCACGCTTGCGCGCCTGGCCTGCGGTTCGGGGTAAGAAAGCAGTCGCCTAAGCCGCAACGTGCCTCGAATTTTGCCTTCGGTGTCGCGACACGGGGGTGGTGCCCAGGGACGGGGTCGAACCGCCGACACTGCGATTTTCAGTCGCATGCTCTACCAACTGAGCTACCTGGGCCCACGGGTGCGATCGGGAAGATCGCGGGGCAGGCGGCTCCCTAGCTGTGCCCCTCGGCGCTGTCCAGCCCGTCATCGGCGGGCGGGCCGGGAATTCGGTAGCCCTCGCCCAGCCACTGCAGCAGGTCGCGATCCTTGCAGCCACGGCTGCAGAAGGGCTGATGCTGGGGGTGGGGCGGCTGGCCGCACAGGGGGCAGGGCTTGGGATCAGTCTTGGGCATGGCCACCCCAGATGGCGAGCGACGGCTCGGCCCGCAAGGCGACCGCGCCCCCGCGCCGCCGCGCGAGCTGCTCGACCCAGGCCGGATTCGCCGCAATGGCTGCGATGACCGCGGGCGCGGCGGTCAGGGTCACGGCTCCATGTCCCTGCTCGGCCCGGCGCAGCAATTGCCGCGCGGCGAAAGTTGGGCGATCGAGCGCGAGTTCGAGCAGCGAGGCGTGCGCGCGCGGCCGGATCACCTGTAGGAAGCCGAAGCCGTTGACCGCGGTCCGCTCGAACTTCGTCCCCGCGAGCGCCTCGTCGAGCGCCTGCGCGGCGACGGCGCGCGGTGCCTTGCCGCCGATGGTCGGCAGGTCGATCCCGATCGAACCGCCGATGCTCAAGCGGCGGATCGCCTGAGCCGCCGCGCGCGCGCCAGCGACCGCCAGCGCCTCGGGCGCGAGCGATCCGTCGACGTCGATCAAGGTCATCGCCGGGGTGACGAACAGCGCCAGGCTGCCGCCCGCGAACAGCATCGTTCCGCTTTGCGCTTCCTCGATGAGATCGTCCCAGCCGGCGGCGGCGAGTTCGCCGGCTTGAGCTTCGCGCCCGAGGAGCGGGGCGGGGCGGGGCGCCTCCTCGCTGATCCGCCCCAGCGGCCGCTTCCAGCGCTCGACCATGCCGATCGCCTCGCGCGTGACCTCGATCGCGATGGCGGCACCTTCGCTTACTCCGGCGGGGCGGTGGGGCAGCAATATCTCGGTTCCGTCCGTGCTCACCGCCAGCGCGTTGCGGCCGCCGCTGCCGATGCTCTTCAGCCGCGCCGCGACAATGCTCCTCGCGACCAGCCCGCCCTCGAGCCGCACGCGCGCCTCGACGATGCGGTCGGCCTCGACCAGCGCGGCGCGGGTCTCCCCGATCCCGCGCTCGACGATCCATTCAGGCAAGCGGATAGCCCGCGGCTTTCAGCATGTGCCGCGTTTCGGCGAGCGGCAGCCCGACGACGTTCGAATAGCTGCCCGCGATCTGGCGGACATAGACTTCGCCATAGCCCTGGAGCGCATAGCCCCCGGCCTTGCCGCGCCACTCGCCGTGGCCGGCGTAGAAATCGATCTCCTCGGCCGACAGCCGCTTCATCACGATCGCCGTTTCGACCACCTTGGCGCGCACCTTCTGCCCCGGCGCGGCGAGCGCGACCCCGGTCAGGACCCGGTGCCGCCGTCCGCTCAGCAGCGCCATGCACCGCCGCAGCGTCGCTTCATCCTCGACCTTGGGCAGGATCCGCCGCCCGACCGCGACGACCGTGTCGGCGGCGAGGATCAGCGCGTGCGGTTCGCGCGCGGCGACCACCGCGGCTTTCTCGGTCGCCAGCCGCAGCGCATGGTCGCGCGGCAGCTCGCCGGCGGGCACGCTCTCGTCGATGTCGGCGGGAAGGATGGCGTCGGGGGTGACCCCGATCCGCGCCAGGAGGTCGAGCCGGCGCGGGCTCGCCGAGGCGAGGATCAGGCGCATCGGCCGGCCTTAGCCGTTATAGCCCGGCGGGCCTCCGCGACCGGGCATGAAGCGGTAGGTAATCCGCCCCTTGGTGAGGTCGTAGGGGGTAAGCTCGACCAGCACCTCGTCGCCGGTCAGGACGCGGATGCGGTTCTTGCGCATCTTGCCCGCGGTGTGCCCCAGGATTTCATGGCCGTTCTCGAGCTCGACGCGGAACATCGCATTGGGGAGCAGTTCGACCACTCGCCCGCGCATCTCGAGAAGTTCTTCCTTGGCCATGCAATTCCTTGTGTCGTCAGGTGAAAGTCGCGGCCCCTTAGCGGGGACAGGGCGAAAATGAAAGGTAGGCGCGGCGCCACGCCGCCCGCCAGCGTGTCGGGCGGGCCACAGGTGTCGCAAGCCTCAAGTGGGGATCGGGTGGCACCAAGTCAAACGGCGGGTTCATTAACTGACAGGAAGTTCATTTGCGGGGGTCCGCCCACCCATTTAGCTTTCGCGTTCCTGAACAAGGAGGCTGCGTGCGGCCCGGCGGCTCTCGCCCGTCCGCAACGACAGACCGAGAAAAGACAGTGGAGGCAAGAATGCGCAAATTGATGATGGTGGCGCTGGTCGGTGGCGCGCTGACGATGTCGGCCTGCGGCCACAAGAAGGACGCCGCCGAGGCGACCAACGAGAGCGCCAATGCGGCCGTCGAGGCGAGCAATGCGGCCGATGCCGCCAACGCCGCCGCCAACGAGACCATGAACGCGACCGCGTCGGGCAACGAATCGGCGATGGAAGCCGCCGGCGACAACGCCGCCGCGGCCGGCAAGGCCGCCGAGAAGGCCGGCGACGCCGCCAAAGACGCGGGCGCCAAGGCCAAGGACGCCGCTCACTAAGCGACGCTTCCGACAAAGGATCCTCCAGGCAGGCTAGACTCCCGCTCTGAAGGCCCATGAGAACGCCGCGGTGACACGCTCACCGCGGCGTTTTTTTGGGCGTGCAACTTCACGAACTTTACGCATGGCGCGTGTGGTGCGCGAATGCGCAGAACTACTGCCAAGAAGATCACCGACGATGCAAAGAGCGGGAGCCTGCGAGCGCTCCGTCAGCAGGCAAGCAGGCGAAATCCTACTTTGCAAGGAGGGCGCTAATGTCCGCTATTGGTGGAAAGCGGACGTTGGCTCCAGATGTCGGAATGCCAAGAAGGAAGACGATTGCGGGGGACGTATCCTCTCGTATCTCGATAAGGCCTCAACGCTTCAGAGCGACGAATCTGATCTCCTGGCCTAGGGACAAGTCACGAACTCCAAATGTCAGGCTCTTTCCGTCAGGAGCCAAGGTAATGAGGCCATTCTGAACGTCCTTACCGGCGATGGAAGTCACCGTCCGCAGGCTTTGTGGGGGCACTACTTCCATGCGCACGAATCGGCCGGCCTGATCACCGACGAGTGGCTCCGGCTTACCGCCGATAAGAGCGGAGACTTGCCGGCCAGTCGGTTGAATGATCGTGACCCGGTCGCCACTTGTTCGAATAACGAGCGTGAGTGCCTCGGCCGACTCCTTCGCTCCCTCCATCTGTCTCCAGTCGCCAGATACAAGATGAGCGCCCGTTGGCATGCGACCGACGCGCCTTCGCTGTCCCTCGCTGACGGTGGGCTTGCCGTTCGGTGCGGTGAAGTTAACGTTGCGAAAGGTCAGGATTCTACCGTTCGGAGACACACGTTCGGTCTCCGTCTCAGCGAGCTTGCCAGCCTTGCGGTAACGAAAGTCAACCTGCCGCCTGTCCCGGATCGTCACGGCGACCTCGTCGA
>Ga0316228_1000581_pt1 | contig 47320 bp, 43 predicted proteins | sample TBH18021metaG_FD_206005 | JGI IMG/M metagenome (GOLD analysis project Ga0316228, IMG submission 206005) | Freshwater microbial communities from Trout Bog Lake, Wisconsin, USA - TBH18021 | ecosystem: Environmental > Aquatic > Freshwater > Lake > Hypolimnion/Profundal zone | place: USA: Wisconsin... | reverse complement strand
ATCCCCATTAATAATTTAACTGCTTAAGAACCTGTCGTACGACTCCGGCCACGTCCTCGGCATTGATTGTGCAATTGGCGTTATTAACTGCCTTGGATGCTAATTCAACTTGCCGGGTTCCATAAACTAGTCTTTTAATATTCACAAGATGCTGTGGTCCGAGATTCTCCGAAATACTGCTTCCTCCCCAAGTGCCGCAACCGAGAGTCATGGATGGGGTAAGCCCGGTAGAGTAGCCAATGCCACCAAGAGCGGACGGGGTATTGACGACAATGCGGAAAACAGGTTTTTGGAGAAACTCGCGGACAATCCTATCATCTTGTGAATGCATGGCAAAAGTGTGACCGATGCCACCCAATTTCAGTAATTCGATGCTCAATATACAAGCCTCATGCCAATCCTTCACGGTGTAAAACCCCAACACTGAAGTCAGCTTTTCATGAGACAAGGGATAATCGGGGCCATATCCCTCCAAAGGTGCAATCAGCAGCTTGGTCCCCGCCGGAACCGCAACACCGGCTTTTCCTGCTATAAACTCGGCAGTTTTGCCAGTGACGGCCGGAACCATGCCTCCCGTCCTAGTCATCACCACGCTGCTCACCTTTTGCGTCTCTTCTTTGCTGAGGAAGTAACAACCCTGTCGTTTCAACTCAGCCATTATAGCTTCCTTGATTGGTTCATCAGCCACAATGGCCTGTTCTGATGCACAAATCATCCCGTTGTCGAAGGTCTTGCTTGTCACAATATCGGCAACCGCCTGTTTGATGTCGGCGGTGCGTTCAATAAACACCGGGACGTTACCTGGTCCGACTCCAAAAGCCGGTTTTCCGGCACTATAGGCAGCCTTAACCATTGCTGAGCCGCCTGTGGCAATGATAACGGAAACATCATTATGATGCATCAGCTCTTCGGTGGCTTTCATGGTCATTTGTGTGAGGCAGCTGATCAGCGATGGGGGGGCTCCTGCTTTCACAGCAGCCTCCTGCAACAACTGCACTGTCGCGTTGCTGCATTTAACGGCATTCGGATGAGGCGAAAAGATGATGGCATTACCGGACTTGACAGCACATATTGCATTATGGATGATGGTGGAGGTCGGGTTGGTTGTCGGAGTTAGACCTAGAATGACACCCATAGGCACAGCTGCTTCAATTAGTTTCAACTCTTTGTCTTCCCGAATAATTCCAGTAGTTTTCATCCCTTTAATGAAATCATATACATCCTGGGATGCGAACAGGTTCTTGATAACCTTATGCTCGACCACGCCATATTGGGTCTCATCCACCGCCATGCGCGCCAGCAACTCGGCATTTTCCTTGATGATCGCCACCATCGCGATCAGAATATTATTGATAGCTTGTTCGCTATATTCGGCGAAAGTAGTCTGCGCTTCTTTTGCCTTACGGACCAAATCTCTTGCCTCTTGGATCGAATTAAGATCATAGTCAAGAGTCACAAAATATCATTTCCTTTCTAAAGCGCAAATGTCGACGAGCATGCGTAGGTATTTGGGGAGCGCGGCGCATAGAAACACGGCTCCCCAATTCAAATAGTCCTGTTGCAAGCTCAAGCAAAGTCAGTCACTGATTGGCTTGGGCTTTATTTCTCAGTGACTTCTTCCGGCAAAATCATTTCAACTTCGGCATGAGGCCGGGGAATAACGTGTACTGAAACCAGTTCTCCTACCCGCCGAACAGCCTCGGCTCCCGCGTCAACAGCGGCCTTAACTGCCCCGACGTCGCCTCGTACCATGACTGTTACCAAACCTCCGCCTACTAAGACCTTGCCGATCAGGTGAACATTAGCAGCCTTTACCATGGCGTCAGCCGCTTCGATCGCGCCTACCAAACCTTTTGTTTCAACCATGCCGAGTGCTTCTTTATTCATGAAAAATACCTCCCAAATTTTAATGCTGATGTCACTTTGATAAAAGACGGATCCAAGCCTATTTCTGATCGCTGGATAAGATCATTTCTACTTCACTATGCGGCCGGGGTATGACGTGTACAGAGATAAGTTCCCCGACTCGCTTGGCTGCCTCAGAGCCCGCGTCAGTCGCCGCCTTAACCGCTCCCACGTCCCCTCGGACCATAACCGTCACTAGTCCACCACCAACCAAAACTTTGCCGATCAGATGCACATTGGCGGCCTTTACCATAGCATCCGCCGCTTCAATAGCACCTATCAATCCTTTAGTCTCAATCATGCCTAACGCTTCTTGCATGTAAATTTCCTCCTCATTTATTTATCGTTCAAGCAACATGGATACTAATTTCCCTCTTTATATATCACTTGGCATAACTCACGAAAAAGCAAGTAGCACGGTCTGATGACGTGAGAGCAATTCGTAGTCCCGGGGGAAGATGAAAGACGTCACCCGGTTTGCCTTTATACTCCCGGTGATCCACGCTGCAGGTCAGGCTCCCGGTCAAAACGCAGATCAACTCTTCACAGTCAGGTGTCCGGAAGTAGCCGGAAGACTCTATCATGATAAGACCGGCCTCCATTCCCTGATTCCCTCTGGTTTTTGCCAGACTACAGAACTTTGCCTTGCACGCGGGATCAGCTGTTTCTATCCTTTCAAAAATCGCTCGTTCCCGCCTTGCCAGCCACAGACCACTGATGTCGATTTCTTTATCTTGGCACTCCGGGTTCTCGGCTTTCGTAAGATGGGCCACAACCTGGCCGACTATCTTGGCGATAAGCGCCTCATCGAGATTGCCGATAGAAGGCCTTTGCCCGCAGAGGCCGTGTTCAACTGTTTCCTTGTGGGCACACCATATTTCACCCTTTTCAGTCCGCGGGCCTAACACAATATCAATACCGTATTGCTTTGCGGCATCTTTCGCCGCTGGGGTAATAATTGTATTTGAATCGACATAGATAACCTTTTCCTGTCCTTCAACTTTCGTCCGAATATCATTTGCCGTGATTAATGTCTTCAAACATTTGTCACCTCCCAATTGCGGTTTAAGACAAGTGTCTCGCTTAGAGTAAGCAGTGTTTCAGATTTGGATGGGGCGAGGGGATAACAACCTTCTCAACAAGCATCCCCTTGTCGCCCGCGGTCTTGACACCAGCGTCCACTGCCGACTGAACCGACGACACGTCACCTGTCATTATTACAAACGACTTTCCACCAATCCCCATGCCTGTGCGAATTTCAATCAGTTCCACAGCTCCAGCTTTTGCCGCCGTATCAGCGGCGACAATAAGCGACGCGACTGAAAAAGTTTCTATAATACCCAACGCCTTGATTTCGCTAACAGGCGAGGCAGATGCAATTGCCATGATGACTGCGGGATGGACGTTGGGTAGAATGAAATCATCGACCACAGAATCTGCTCCAATTTCCCGGCCCACGTCAATTGAGCTTTGTACCGCCGAAACGTCCCCGCTTACGAGTACGATATACTTTCCCGGACAGATCGGCTTTGCTTCCAACAATTCCACATGAGCGGCCTTTAACATTGCATCAGCTGTTTCCAGCCCTTTTGCTATGCTGATTAACTCTACCAGCCCTATTGCCTGTATCATGATCCGCCACATCCTTCTGCCGCGGTGATAATGATGCGATCAGTAATCTGCGTAACTACGCCGTTTACACTTGCATGTAGATTTGCGCCCAAGGATTTTTCGGGGATATCCGCAATCAGATCGCCAGCCCGCACCCATTGACCGACCTTCACAAGTGGTCGGCTGGGCGCTCCCACATGCTGTTTAAGCAAAAGGGCGACAGTGCTCACTGGATACTCAGAGTCAGCTAAAGGAGCTTTCTGATCATATTGGGTCAATCCTAACCGGGAGATTAACCGCTTCATCGGTATTTTTCGATAGTCCTGCAGGGAATTCGCGCGTTGGTTTATCGGCAAATCAGGTTTTAGTCCGTGTTTCATCAGTTCCTTCTTCAAAACCGCATTGACAATCCGGGGGGAAAGCCCCATGACGCAGGCATACTGCTCACACACCCCGCACTCGGAGCAAACCATCGCCATTTTTAGCGCTTCCTCCTGATTATTGATTTGTCCGACAGCACGCATGATCTTATGGGGCTCAAGCTTATGGCCGAGCAAAAACCGCGGACACAAGTCAGTGCAATAGCGGCATTGGATACAGGCAGTTTTCGCCTGTTTAAAAATTTTATCAGTCGCCAACGTTCGTTTCCGGATTAGCGGATGATCAGTCGGCAGTAAGATCAAGCCTTTGGTTGTTTTGGTAATTGGTTGCTCCATGTCTGTGACGATTTTACCCATCATTGGGCCACCATCCAAGATCTGAGCATCTGTTATATTTCTTCGTCCAGCCAAGCTAAGGGCAACAGCGGCAGAGGTTCCTATCGGCAACCGCAAAGTAACCGGTCGTTCTACAGCACCCGTCACTGTAAGATAGGTATGGGTCACCGGTTTTCCTTCTAAGGCGTCGGCGACATTGATCAAAGTCTCTACGTTGCATACGACGCAGCCGACTTGGAGCGGAATACCTCCCTGCGGCACGAGTTTACCAGTTGTTTCATATACGGTTAAGTGCTCATCTCCAGCAGGGTAGAAGTCACCCAACAAACTCACTTTGACCGGCGTACCTGCGACCACCTTTTCTATGGCTGCAACAGCTTCTTTGTGTTTTCCTTTCAAGGCGATGATTGCCTCGCCGGCCCCAGTCGCTTCCTGGACGGCAACCAAGCCTTGCACCAGCTTTGCAGCCATCTTCTCCATCAGTTGCTGATCCACCCGCAGTAATGGCTCACATTCGGCACCGTTCACGATGACTATCTCAGCCGAAGCTGCAACTTTGACATGGGTAGGAAAACCCGCTCCGCCTGACCCTACGACTCCTGCATCCCGGATTTTAGCAATAATTTCTTCACGCATTCTCCTTTACCCCAACGTCTGGCTGCTTTTTCTCATCAATTATGGCAACAATGATTGCGTCAATCGCTTTGCTTTCCTGCCCGCCTACCTGCCGTGCTGAACTTCCTTCGGTCACAAGCACTTTTTCCCCGATGCCCGCGCCGATCAAATCTGCCGCGACGATCACGGCCCCGGGCTTCTCTTTCGGCCCGTCGAAAAGCTGAACGATGAGCAGCTTCACGCCGATCAGCCCTTCATCCTTCCGGGTCGCCCACACGTTATTGATAACTCTCCCAAGCTTCATCTGTCGCCCTTCTTTCGTCTGAAGCATTCTCGCAAATTTCACTTCAGGCAAATCAGCTTTGCCTTTGGTCAGCGGACCGTCAAACCCCGCTTGGCAAGTTCTTTGAGAACATTTTCAATGATTATTTTTTCCAGATCGGCTTTGTTGTCCACTTTTTCGTCTTCAAAACTCAGCCCCAGCACCCGGGCCGCATTTTTGTACATGACCTTCTCCCTTACCTCGTTAGTCAGAGGAAGCTGTTCATAATTCTTCAGCGCCTCTTTGAAGTCGACGAAGGGATGGGCGCTAGCGTACATAACCTTGTCACTAATGATGGTGTTGACTGCTTGAATATAAGCCTCAGACAACGGAAAAAACTCATATTCCGATAGTTCAATATAGACATTTTCATTCCGCTGGGCAACGATAATCATCTCATTGACCCAGGGATAGCCCCCGTGACTTACAATTATTTTCAATTCCGGAAAATCCCGGGCGACAAAATCAATGAACCTGGGCGCAACATGGTCGATAACCGCGTTAGGCACCAATGTGGCAGGCCCGGTGGTAATAACCAAGGGAATCTCCAGTTCGCAGCACTTGGCGTAAACCGGATAGTATTTGGCGTCATTGACATATATTTTGGCAAGATACGGATCGATAGCCGCTCCCCGTAGTCCTTGATCCTGAACGGCGTGCCTTAGGTCGTGGATAGCCCGCATGCCTTTATGGGGATCGACCCCGGCATAGCCGATAAATTTATCGGGATACTTGTTCACGAACTCAACGACACTAGCATTGTTGGATTTAGCTGCATAGGTCGTCTCACAATCCCGCCCGGTAATGACAGCCTTGACGACATTAAAGCGTTCAAGATCCTGAACAACCTCATCCAGGCTCTGTGGCTTCATCTTGGGAAAATCAATGGTGGCGCAAAGACTTTTGAACATAGGGCTGTTGGCAATCCCCGATAGCGTCTCGGGTGTATTGGGTCGAAACCTGAAGTCGATTATTTTCATGCGGCTCCCCCTCGAAAGACTAATGGATTTATGACTACTAGACGAATTGTTTTGCGGCCAAATCTTTTATTTCTTTTACCTTTTCTTCGCTTGGAGGGCTGTCAGACAAAGAATATTCCCTGCCGAGGTATTCATATTTCGGCTGGCCCATGCGATGGTAAGGCAGCACTTCATAAGTGACATTAGGATAGCCCTTGATGAAATCAACGATGGCCATTATATCTGCTACTGAATCGTTGAATTCAGGGATGAGCGGGGTACGGACAAGCTTAGGCAAGGTTGGATAAAACTCGCAGAGCCTTGCGAAATTTTCCAGGATAGCAGTATTGTCACAACCGGTAAATTTTCGATGCTTATCAGAATCAATAGTTTTTATGTCATAGAGTATGCTGTCAAGGTCCGGGCATATCATGGCCAAATCTGACCATGAAGCTAGTCCGCAGGTTTCCATAGCAGTATTGATCCGCCTTCTTTTTGCCTCTCTAAGCAGCGCTTGGGTAAATTCGGCCTGAGCCAAAGGCTCTCCGCCGCTTAACGTTAACCCGCCACCCGAGCGACAGTAGAATGCTTCATCCGCCTCGACCACTTTCAATACCTCATCGATACTCATTAACGCACCGAAGGTATGTAACGCTTTCGCCGGACACACCTGGGCGCAGCCCATACACTGCCGGCACCACTGCCTGTCGATATAGATTTTGCCGTCAGGTGCCGTCAAGATGGCCTTGTGGGGACACACCTCTGTGCAGCGACCACACTGGTCGACCCCGATACACTTATTAGTATTATAGGCAATCTCGGGTTGGAAGCACTGCGACTCAGGGTTGCTGCACCACCGGCAACTCAACGGACACCCTTTCAAGAATACTATGGTCCTGATACCCGGTCCGTCATGAAGCGAATAGCGTTGTATATTAAATACGCAGCCTTGCAATTTGGTAGTGGAATGATTACCTGCGCTCATGAAAATCCTCCAGCAAGTTTTTTTGTAAGTCCTGCTACTAGGCGGCAGGACTTACAAAAAACAATGTCATCTACATGCTTGTGTGCTCGGTTCTGGCTATAAGGTCATTTTGCAGTTCGGGCGATAGATCAGCAAAATACGCGCTGTATCCGGCAATCCGAACAATGAGGCTGCGATACTTGTCAGGATCTTTTTGAGCCTTGATAAGGGTTTCGCGGTTTATTACGTTGAATTGGATGTGCCACAACTTAAGATCGCACCAAGTCCTGATAAAGGATACCAAGGCTTTGGCTCCCTGCTCGCCAGCAACCACCGCAGGAGTGAATTTGATATTCAGCAGCCGAGCGGCCCGCTCGCGAAAATCATAGTTCTTGGTCAGATAGTTGGACATCAACACCGCCGTTGGTCCGTTAAGGTCACAGCCTTGAGAGGCAGATGAGCCATCCGACAGCGGAGAATAAGCCTTTCTTCCGTTAGGTGTAGCGCTGACCACTTTGCCAAAGGGGACGTGGGAGGTAAACGGCACCAGACGAAGATCAAGATGCACGCCCAGTTCTTTAGAATATTTTTTGGTAAATTTCAGGCATTCACGGTCTAACGCTTTGGCTATTTCATCGGCATAGGGGTCGTTGTTGCCGTACTTGGGAGCATGCAACATCATCTGACGAACGAACTCGTGACCTTCGAAATTATTTTGCATGGCTTCAATCAGTTGATTCATGGATAGCTTTTTCTCTTCATACACCAGTTTCTTGATCGCGGCTAGCGAATCAACCACCGTTCCATAACCCATGAACTCGAAATAGCCAAGATCGATACCGCCTTTTATAACTGGGGTATGAATATCTTTGCATTCTTCCATACATAGATCATGCAGCGCGGAGCCAAGCGGCCAAGCGAAGTGTTTGGGTCGCAGGTTAATAATGACATGCTGCTGGATAAACGCGTGTTTCAAAAAGCTGATGTGTTGAGCCATGTAGGCATTCCAAAATTCTTCCCAGGTGCTGAAGTCTCTGGGGTCGCCGGTCTCCAAACCGATAATTTCTTCTCCTTGCAGCTTCATTTTGCCGTTGTATATTGTCATTTCCACAGCGGCGGCAAAGTTAATATAGGCACAAGGACTGGTGTAGGTGTCTCGGTTGGGCATACGGCACTCGGCACAGCCTGATACAGCATAATCATAAGCCTCTTCGAAACAGGCACCTTTCGCTAGTAACAAGGGAACAACCTCTTCATCGTTGATTAATTTTGGGAACCCGGATCCTTCCTTGACGGTCTCGGCGACTTCGTACAGATATCTTTCCGGCGAACGGTCGTGGATTCTGGCGGCCAGATCCGGGTAATGAAGCGGAAATTCCCGTTTCGACTGGAGGAACAGATAGGTCAATTCATTAGTGGCGTCCCGGCCTTCAGGAGTCTGTCCACCGATGGTCACGGCCTCCCAGTGAGCATACCCTTCGTTAAACGCACCTCCCGTCGGTGAAATGTACAGATCAATAAACTGAGCCATACCAACCCACATACACTCAAGCAGTTCAAGGGTTTGCTCGTCGGTCAGGCGGCCCTCTTCCACGTCTTTTTTGTAATAGGGATATAAATACTGATCCATGCGACCGTTGGATATTATGGTTCCCGTTTTCTGTTCCATCCGGGAAAACATCTGGGTAAACCACTGGGACTGCATGGCTTCACGGAAATTACGGGCTGGATTCTCGGGAACCCAAGCACAAGTTTCGGCAATATCCGCAAGTTCCTGTTTTCTCTGGGGATCCTTTTCGGCCTTGGCTAGTTCGGCGGCGAGGTTGGAATGACGGTTTGCCCAAAGAGTAATGGCGTCGGCGACGATGACCATAGCTTGAAGGAAGGGCGCTTTCTCCATAGAGTCCACAGGGCTTAAAGGATCGAGGCCTTTCAGCTTTTGCAGCGCCTCCTCTTTGATCCCTTTGAAACCCCTTTTCAAGACCTTCTCATAATCATGGACCCACTGGATAGAAGAACGGAAGGACGATGTTTCATTGACAATGAACCGTGACTTCAAGGGATCCTTGGGATCATAAGTATATCTGAGCGTTTCAGCTGGAAGTGCGGCTGTCAAGCTTTCGTGGTAGGTTTTTCCTTTCCAGTAGGGGGCGATCTCGTTGATGACGATTTGCGCGTCAGCATCGGTGATGCTAAAAGGTGATTCAATCCGGTTCGGCATCTGTTCCATTGCCAGATCAAGAAAATCGCCATCCAGTTCCGGATAGATAATGCCGTATCGGCCTTGGGCACCAGAGCGGCCCACAATCAACTGGTCGGAGTCTATATAGACAGAAATCTTTTCGGCAATATTGTACATAGCCTTGGACCATCTAAGAATAAGCGGCTGCCCTTCGGTTTGGGCCATTGATTCGGTGAAATATTTGGCTCTTTCCACGTCGATACGAGGCCGGAGCGTCTGGATTGCCTTTAAGATTTTGTAGGGCCGGATGCGGCCATGAAAGCTGTCCTTGCCTGCGAGTTCTTCCTGGATGCGCAGTTCTTGCGGCGATAGGGTGGTGCAACACATTGTCATATCTGTTCCTCCTTAGACATTGTTTAAAACCCAAGTACATTACTGACTACTTGATAAAAAATGGGGGTAGGGGGGCAGTTCGACTGTTCGGAGCCTCTTGACTTTCCGAAAAAAGACCAGGTGCTCCTGCCCGGACTCGCCGGGCAGGAATACTTTAAACAGTTAAATCGGGGCCTTGACTGGATTTTCTGTGGATTCCGCCAAAGCCACCTTGGCTTTCTGCTTTCCGATCCAGTGAGCGGCAAGGGCGCTGACCACGCCGGAGAAAACGACATAGGCGCCAATCAGGTCCGAGCTTCCGCCACTTAATTTCCAGATTGCGGTAGCAATAATTGGGGTTAAGCCGCTGGCAAAGATCCCGGAAAACTGATAAACGAATGAAATACCGGTGTACCGTACCCGTGCCGGGAACAGTTCGCAGAATAGTGCGGCTTCCGGTCCATACACCGAAGCGTAGAAAATACCGAATGGAATTACGATCGCTAACCAAATCACCGATACGTTGCCGGCGCTGTTATTGATCAGCCAGAACGCAGGCAAGGTTGAAAAACCGGTAATCAGGCTTCCCCAGAAGTACACTTTTGTTCGGCCGACTTTATCCGAAAGCCAACCGAAGAAGGGGATGAAAAAGCACATGATAAGCGCAGACGCCGTCACCCCGGTCAGCGCGTCGGTGCGGGATATTTTCATCGTTTGGGTGAGGTAACTAATAATCCATACCCCGAAGACATTGAAGAACACCCCGTCGATGTAGCGGGCGCCCATGCCAGCTATTACGTTTCCCATGTACCCCTTGCACATCTCAGCAAAGGGAATTTTGACGGCTTCATTGCGTTTTTTAACATTTTGGAATTCCGGAGTCTCCATAACGTTTAACCGAATCCAAAGCCCTACAACGACCAGAACGATACTAAGCAGAAAGCCAACACGCCAGCCCCAATCCATAAATTGAGCTTCAGTTAACGTGTACGACAGAAGCGCGACTAATCCTGATGCTAAACACAAGCCAATCGACAAGCCTATTTGCGGTAAACTGCCATAAAATCCTCGTTGGGAAGGTGGTGCGTATTCATAAGTCATGAGCACCGCGCCACCCCACTCTCCACCAAGCCCGATACCCTGGAAAATCCTTAGTACCAGCAGGCAGATGGGCGCCCAGATTCCTATCGAGGCGTAGGTCGGAACCAGGCCGATCAGGACCGTGGCACAACCCATGATCATCAAGGTCATGATAAGCATGTTTTTGCGGCCCAGCTTATCACCGAAGTGACCAAAGATGACTCCCCCCAGCGGCCGGGTTACAAATCCCACGGCAAAGGTGGTGTAAGCCAGAAGAGTAGATATCAAGGGATCTCCAGTCGGAAAGTACAGCTTATTAAATACGATACCTGCCACAACGCCGTACAAAAAGAAATCATACCATTCGATTGTCGCGCCGATAAGGCTAGCTGTGACGACGCGCTTGATCATCTTTTGCTCAGAACTGTTCATAATACCCTCCTTAAAGATTAAGATTCATTAAATTCCTTTGTATTACGCTTCGCTAAAGGTGTATTCACAACAATATTTCCTTTCATTCTCGCTTGTCACCTAACGTGATTAGAATAATATTAGTGCTTGGGTAAAGATCGCTTCTCGAATCACGCTTTTCGCCTCCGAAGTGATATCTTTCACATTCAAGGGCGCCTCTCTGGTCAGAAGATCCCCCTTTCCATTTTTTTACCGCACCCCAAAACCTTTGTAAACGATTAGGTCCTTCACGAACGAACATAATGATCAGACAGTTGCGCCGGCAATTCAGGTCATTACAGCAATATCTTTATAATGCAAGAAAGATGCCAGCGTCCTAAAAGGCTCAATAACTGGCATCCTAGATAAAGTCAATTGCAAAGATCGTGGCATCCTTGCAACATACCTCTACGGAAAAACGCTAGTACGCGAGAATATTCAGGCAAATGCAAAATGTGCAAGATTGCAACCATCAGTTGCAATCTTGCACATTTTATTCTTCATGAAGACCATATCGTCGCATTTTTCGAAAAATTGTGGTCCGGTCTACCTTGAAGATTTTGGCCACCTGCACCACAGATCCGTGAATTTCCAGGGCTTTCTTCAGCAAATCTTTTTCAATTCCGTCCATAATTTCCCCCAACGATTTACTTTCACTGGTAATTATCGACGGCACCATGGAATTAGGCAGATCATTAAAATCGATTACGTCTTTGGTAGTAGTAATGACTAAACTCTGAATCATGTTTTCCATCTCGCGAATGTTTCCTGGCCACTTGTACACCATTAGAGCGTTCATTACGTCTTCAGTAAATGCAATGTCTTTGCGGTATTTTACATTAAACTTTTGCAGAAAATGACTTGCCAAGGGGATAATGTCGCCTTTTCTATCGCGTAGTGCTGGGATTTTTATTACTGCAACCTTTAATCTATAAAATAAATCACTGCGAAAGGTTCCGTGTTTGACATCGTCCTCTAAGTTCCTGTTGGTTGCAGCCACAAAGCGAACGTCAATTTTCTTTAGTTTAGTAGATCCAATTCTCAAAATGTCATGATCCTGTAAGACTCGTAGCAGTTTTGCCTGGGCCGCGAGCGGCAATTCGCCAATTTCATCCAGAAACAACGTACCCTTATTAGCCATTTCAAAGTAACCAGGTTTACCCTTGGTATTGGCGCCAGAAAATGCTCCCGGTTCATACCCGAATAGCTCTGATTCGACGAGGTTAGGCGGTATGGTTGTGCAGTCCACCTTAAAAAAAGGCTGTTGCGAACGAGAGCTATGCTCATGTATCTTTCGGGCCAAGATGTCTTTTCCGACTCCGGTCTCTCCTAGTAGCATGATAGTTGCGTCCGTTTTTGCAAATTTATTCAGCACACTCAACATATCGTGCATTTCTTTGCTTGCAACAATTAAATTGTCGGGTGTATATTTCTTTTGAAAATGTAGTTCACTGCATCTGGCGATAAGCTCTTGTTGATAAGCAAGTTCTTCTTTAAGTTGGGACAGCAAGGTAACATCCCTGACAAAGGTCACGACCAAAGCAACCTTACCTACCCGGTCAAACACCGGATATCCGTTGAGTATGACTTGCCTGCCCAGCTTTGTTACCTGAACTGATGTTTTTGGTTTTCCGGTGCGGACGATGTCGGGATTTAAAGCCACGTCGTATTTTCCCTCTTGTATCAAATCTTTCACAAGTCTGCCTACCAACTCTCCTTTCTTCAAGCCAGTGAGCTGCTCATAGGCATGATTCATCTGTAGCGTTTTTCCGTTATGATCAGAAATATATATCCCATCACTTAAAACATCCAAGATGTTATTAAAATATTCCGCAACCTTTTTATCGTCCTCGGTTCCTAATGCCATCTTGCATCCTCTCCCATAAACCTGATTTTGGGTATCACTGATGCTGGGTTTACCGTTCGTCTATATTTTGCAATTAACCTAAGGTTTTTGGAAAGCATTCATAAAATGGAATCAAGAGATTTTCCTGCTTCCATTTTTCTCGATATTTACTGTTATGAAATACTTGGCCTTTCCATTGTACCTGGTGAATCTTCGATCTCGGATATATCATCCTTGAAAGTTTCCTTCGCAAAGTAAGTCGATATAAAAGAGATTATGGAAATGACAAGCATGAATCCGGCCACATACCAGGGTTCACCATTATCTGCCTAAACATCCATTGATTTATGTCCCTAGATGATGCAAAACAGAAGATAAAAAAGTGGAGAATGGACTATGATGAGTTCAGACTGCACAGTGGACCAACATACAGAACGCCGCTGAATTCGTAGCCGGCTCACGGCTTTAAGCCATTTAAAGGGGTCGGTTTTTCTCATTCAAAGTAGACCAACTTTTGGGGGACCCTCAGTTGCTGCTTAAACCAACTTAAAATCGCGGCACATAGTTCGTGGGCAGACTACACTTATTTTTAATGATACTATCTTAACGAAACGTAAGTCAACTTATATTGATTTCTTTATTTGGGCTAGTCGGTTAGCTCCACCTAGATTTGGCCGGTAGACGCAGGAAGCTAGTAATGCCAACGGTTGGACGCAACTATAAGGCTTAAATTTCAATATGCCGTACAACCCTTGTATTATCTATATTGAGTGTCGTAAAGTAAAAATGACAACAGCCGGCTAAACTACCGGTTAGTTGATAAAAAATCAGTAACCAAAAAAAGGACAAAAAACAAGCCCCCTGTCGGGAGCTAAGATGACATATCGGAGTGTTACCACACACAACCAGGCATAGCTGAGTCTTCGCGCATCTTGCTTTTCCATGTTCTTGTTGAATCAAATTTGGATAATATTTCTGCCTGATAGAGGTCGGCAATAAGTTTCTTGACTTTGGTTCAATCCACTCCCATTGGGAATTCCCTTTCTGCAGCCAGGCCGATCTTATGGTCGATAAACACTTATATTTCCACTATGACGTCTTTTAGCTTGCGCTTTGGGACATGATGAATCCTCTTGCTATCTCGCCAGTATTTGATGTCAGCTCCTTCGCCAATTTCCTCAAGAACTACGGTCTCTTTAGGCTTGCCCACGGCAAGAACTAGCAAAATATCAAAGTGGTCGGGAATATTCAGCACCTGCTTCAACTGCTCCCGCTTGACGTTGTTCAGCATGCAGCCGCCCAGGCCGAGTTCGGTGGCTCCCAGCATTATACTTTGAGCCACAATACCGTGATCGACCATACTCACCCCAATATTTTTGTCCTGGAGAATAATCACATACGCTGACGGTCGCTCGCCTTGCTCAGGCCCTGGCCAGTCTGACAGGTACCCCGCCCACATCAGGGTCGGAAAAATCAGTTCATTTTTGGCTTTATCACAGGAAATAATGTACTTCAACGGTTGCTTATTGCCGCTGGAGGGCGACAGGCGACCAAGGTCAACAAGCTCGACCATAGTTTCGCGAGGGATGGTATACTCCTCACAAAAGCGCCGATAGGACCGGTTACGCAAAACTAAATCTCGAAACATCTTTTCTCCTCCTAATGAATAGCCCGTTTACGTATCGTGTGGCATAGCAACATCTTACCATTATAACCTCCTTGTTTCCAGCAAAACTCACATAAATGGATAATCCGTCCGATAAAAGCCCCTTAAGAAAACTGTTCATTTCAGTGTAGCCTAATCCAAAGAAAGGCAAATGTAAAAAGCCTCTTAGTCTTTGTAAAGACAAGAGGCTTTTTACCCTATTTTTTTCTTAATTCCAATTTTGGTGGCGATAAACGAGCCGAATCGAACCCCTCATAGTAATTTAAACTCTATGAAGTAATTAATCGTGCTAAAGGTAACTGACTCCCGTGTGCTTTATGCAGCATCGCTTACCTCAGAGTCATCCGTGCAGATAACAATTCAGGTATAATATTAATCAAAAGGATTCTTCTTAGTAAACCGTGTTTAATTGAAAGTCCGGGAACAAGTGTTAGTCAACGTGTCCAATGGGCACGCCAAAAGGCTGGCTTGACCATACGTCAACTCGCGCAATCGTCCGGCGTTTCCGAGGCTACTATAAGCAAGATCGAGAACCTTCATTCCACTGGGCAGGATGTTCAAGTAATTAAACGTCTGTCAGTGGCGCTTTCTCAGCCAATCTGGTTTATAGGGTGTTATGATTTGCTTCCAGATGACACTCATAGTTCGATCATGAGAAAAGTTAGGTTATTTCGCGGCCAATATGTCTGCGAGTTTGCCGCAGACCTTGACATTGATCCAACAGCGCTAAGTCGTCATGAAAACTGTAAATCCTCGCCACCCGACCACGTTATGGAAAAAATTAGAACCTTAGCTGCTTCCTTATTAAATATATAAGTTGAGTTGAGTAGCCCTCCTGTGTCCCGTACATCGCGAACAACTAATTTTGCTTCCACATATATGCGACGATTACACTACTCGCCCGCGAGGTGCCTTACTGCCCATACGAATCCAGCCGCGGCGCACTCACTAAAGATTGGCTAGGTGTCGTTTAAGATGGTTACGACGGCAAAGTCAAATCAATCAAATAATGGGCAAGGGTTCTGTACGGTGATACGCGAGCTTGGAAATCTACTACAATCTCGCTATTACTATTACCGTACAGATGTTCCCAAATACGTTTGAATCAAAACGCAACCCGTAATTATGACATCAGAATATTGCGCTGCAACCGGACTGAAAGCCTGTGATTAAAAGTGCATTCTCCAAAATTAGTACAAGCTGTCCAAAAATTTCTTAAAATCATCCGCAATAAATTCTTCTGTGGCACTTTCAAGTTCAAAAAATACAATTGAATTACCGCCATTCACATCAACGCAAATAAAGTTGCCAGCAGAGTCGGAAGCTATCGGGAATAGCCCCTTGCTCTTGAACACATTTGGATAACAAGAGTATATCGTTTCCTTATCTGTCTTGTTGTATGAAAGCAGCGCTTTAAATTCCCGTTCTTTTCTTTTGCTTGTATCGAAAGTGTCTTTTGATGGCCTGCCGCCGTTATTCTCTTTTATGCACCCGATAATTTCCCCTGGTAGGGATATATGATTGTTTACCAAAAAGTCTTCTACAACTTTTTCTTCATTTAAAGGTTTGACATATTTCCAGGTAAGTGTTTTCATTCTATTCACTCCTTTTACCGGTTTTCATTTCCGCCGCCCCAGACAGCTCTACCGCCAGTATGACCTGTGTTGAGATGAGTTACGAAATCTACTAGCTGTACTTTGCCAGGTGTCGCATCATGGTGCCAAACAAACCCGTCCGGAGTATCTCCGTTTCTTATTTGTTCCATCTGCGTTTTGGTAAATTCACGGCTGAGTTCGGGATTCTTACTTGTTTCGCTTTTTAATTGTTGATTACATTCGTTAAATTGCTTTTTATCCGATTCTTTATATAAGTCTTCCGGTAACTGTGCGTCAAATGCACTTTCGAAATTTGGGAATACACCCTCAACAAGTACAGGAGTTTCAACTGTTCTTCTTTCAAACGGGACATTTGTCGTCGGGTGGACGCTTCCTTCCAAATCCTCATTGCGGGTAATCATCGTAACTTTTCCATCAAAAATTTCGCCGTCTATTCTTTTGGTGGAAACGGGATCATCGATGTTGCCATTTTTGTCCTCTATGGGCATATTATCGAAGACATTTGGTGCGATGTCACTAGGTCTTAAACTTACCTCTTTCGCCGCTTTAACTATTGTTTCAATCATAAAATATTTCTCCTCATGTATCCCGTCCATTTTTCATATATTTCCGTAAAGCAGGTGTCGTCCAGGCTTTTTTTCTTTAACAGGCACTGTAGCACCACATTCTCGTATTCTTTTTCAAGATTTAGGGCTTTCACTCCGGCAGCTTGGGAAATACGGTCATTCCATTCTTCGATAGTAAGATTCCTAGCGTCGGCCACACACAACGCTTCTGAATTGAAAAGCTTTGAAACAACTCCCGAAACCTCCGAAATGTCTATTGCTTTGTTCCCCCCCAAAACCTTGATCAAACTTATCTTTGTGTCTGTCGGAAAAATTGATTTTTCTATTCCTTCTTTCATATCGTCTATGTTGTATTCGACTTTGTCACCAATAATGTTAGCCAGCAAACAACGCACCACAGTATTTTTAAGTTTATTATAATTATTGACCGGTTTGGACGAATATTTGAACTCGGATTGTTTCATATCAGCAGATTTAATATGGCACAGAACAGGCTCCAACCAATCATTTTGATAAATCGCGGCTATTCCCGTAGATAATTTCGCCAGTTCAATAATTTGGTCGTCGTTTAACCCGGCAGATCTACCGACCAGTTCTCTATCAGTCAGTTCCGGTAAGCGCAAAATTATTTTTGTATTGGTGTTACGTATAACCGACAGATCGAGCATATTAGGTGACTGATCGGCAATGATAAACCCTTCGCCGAAGGTACGCATTTCCGCGATCGAATTTGCAAGCATTTCTACTGATTTACCCATCAAGTTGGCGCTTTCGGATACCTGTTCGGGAGCTGTCCTTTTTAATAGGTGATGCGCTTCTTCCAAAACCGTAACATGGCGGATCGCTCTGTTCATTCCCCCTTCTGAAATACGAATCTCTTGCAGGCGCATGACTAAGATTCCCATGATCATCGCCTTGGTTTCAGAAGAGGATACTCTGCTCAAATCAATAATCGTGTTGCTGTTGAACAACTTCTCATTATTGATTTCGTCAGAGGTGAACACTTGACCATTGATACCGTTGGTGAGGGATTTAACACGGGTCACTAATGCGCCGATATAATTGCCTTGTACCTCTTGAGAAAAATCGGATTCATCTATTACTTTGTGCAGCTGCTCAAGTACATCATTAAAGCAAGGGAACATCGTCTCCCCATAGCAGTTTTCGGATGAATCCAAATCCCAGCCAGCAAATTTGTAAGAACGCTCGACAGCCTCTTTCAGCACCGCCGGCATCGCCGCATACATAGGCCAACATGCATTAAATATTTCGATCAAGCGGTCGATATGCTCCAAAACATGAATATCATCTGGAAATTTGAAGGGATTGATTTTGAGCATAGGCGTTTTGCTCGGGTTCGTGCCAAATACCGATACATCGGCTCGGTTTCCAAAAACGTGCTTATATTCGCCCTTAGCCGGTTCAATAACAAGGAAAGGAATCCCTTTGCCATGTAATTCGCTTAATATCTTATAGACAGTATTGGACTTGCCCGATCCGGTCGAGCCGGTGATAAACGTATGCGAAGCGAGACTTTGGCAATCAAGTTTTACATCCAGGTTGTCATCGATGCCCATGTGATGTATTTTTCCTATGTTGATACAGGAAGATTCTTTTCCTTCATGCAAAACAATTTCTCTGCCGAAAGCTGTTAACTTATAGACGGAAAGGCCCGGGATACTTTTCTGCGGCAGGCCGGCAGCAATTGTCAATTCGTTTCCACTGACCAATGAAGCAGGAGAAACTAGCGGTTGTCCATTTCCGATATCAATTAAAGGGTGGTGCAGTTTTTTCAAATAGTCGGTGATAAGGCTGAGCTTATCGTTGTCTGTCCAGGAAGTTACTGCAAAGTTCTCGATTCCGGAGTTTTCACCCTTCATAAGTGCTTGATAGGCGCTTGCCAACACCTTGCTTGTCTGCATGTCACCCGCGATCACATAAGTTGAACTCAGCCACATGCCTAGGTCGTTGCAATCATTCAGTCGCTTCAACTGTTCATCGATTTTTTCCAGTAATACCTTGACTGACTTATTCTCCATCTTGATTAGCATACTTCTTGTATGGCCGTCCGAATAAGTATTCGCTTTTCCTGTTTGCTCAGAAGTGGTATCGGCTGTTCCCGATGATTTTGATTCTGCGTCAGACTTGTTCCAGCTGTCGGTATTTCCTTCGCTGACAGACTTACTTGATGTACTTCCGAAGTTGACGAAAAATGAAAAACCTTTGTTACTGCCTGATTGTTTTGTCACGTTTTTCGCATTACTACTGCCCGTTGCGTAAGTTTGAGTCTTGGACAGATTCTCCGAGATACTGTTAGACACGCCTTTTGTCAGCGAATCGGTAACAGCGCTGCTCTCACTTTCACTGAAATTGAGTTCAGTCGACAAAAAAGGGGCAAGTTGTGTGTATAAAGCCTCATAACCACTGCGGATCGTATCTATCTGAGCCTGAGAGATTGGATCCGCAACGATTACAATGGAATATTTCTCGCCGCGCATGGAGTCGACGATCTTTTCGATTCCCTGTACAAACCCCTTATTTTGAGTGTCCTTTTCAGTCCTGAAACTTGAAATTCCGTTTACAGCCGATATTGATTTTTTGGCGCTTTCATATTCTGTTTCAAAAAGACGATTAACCACGCTTTCCAATTCAGGGTTTTTTAGGGCTTCTATTCTTGTGCCGGGAAAATTACCTTTGAGCGATTTGGACAAAACGGCTTGACAGGGAGAAACTGGACCGTTGGTGGCTTTTGTTCCCACATAAAAATCCACGCTATCTCCATCGCTATCCAGGATCAGGACAACAGAACCGTTGCAGCTGTACAAAGAATTATAGACATTCAACAGCTTGTCCTGATTGTTCTCGCTTTTATCGTAAACAACCCTGCTAATTTTAAATAACCTTGTATAACTGCTTACACTTCTGTCTTTCAGTTCGGTGACGATCGGAACAATACTATGACCAGACAGATTTGGGATATATTTCTTCATCAACAAATTATCCGCCTGGTCGAAAGCGTTGATGAGCATTTTTTGATTACGAACGTCGTTATCGAATGTATCCATTGAATTCACTCCTGTTACTTCTTTGGGGGCTGCTGGAATCTTTGCATATTCTCATAAAGAATTCTGTCCTTTTCCGTTGAAGTCAGCCTTACTTTTTGTATGCTGCATATATTACCGCCGCTATTGCAGTGACACCTGCTACTGCAACTATCGATTTCCATTTCATTCCGACAGCAATCGCGGTTAAGCAGGTTACTACCATTCCTGTTGTTGTTGCCATCGGAATTGTTTTCTTTCCCAAAGCGTCTCTTCCTGCCTTTCCCGAAGATCCAGCACTCTTGTTTATATCATTATTTGCGGAGGCTGTGGATACTGGATCGGTTTCCGACGGATACAAAATTCTGCTAACATCCTTCAAGTGATTGATCCGCTCCACACAAAAATTATCCATCAAGGAAGACACCAAAATCGCCCAATAATCCTTGTCCCATTCTTCTTTGGGTTTGAATTGTTCGCCATCAAACGGAACGACTAAACCGTCGATATTCTTAGATTTGACATAAGCTAAAGTTTCCTCGAATTTCCCGGTAGCGAATGGACGATCCTCATGGGCAATCACGGTAAACTCATCTCTGATATGCGTCAAATTCTTCTTTTCAATTGCATCCACTAAATAATCATTTGCTTTATACATGACAAATCCCCCTCGTATATCTGCTCTACCTCGAAAATCAAAAATTATTCTACTTATATACTAATCGATTTTGAGTCCTTTGCCTTAAACGTATTCCCCGCTCCGACGCGTCTATATTTCGAGGATGAGGTCCAGCTTATGTAAAAATGCTTCGAGCCACATGATTTTGCCTTCGTCCTCCTCTATCCGATTGGTGATACTCTTTTCGCTGTCACTGATTGATTGAAGTTCAGAAACTTTAGCCTTGAGAATCTCATTCAGTCTATCAAGTTCTCCCAAGAAGAATCTCTTGAACTTTTCAGTCTCGGCGTCGGCTGACGCATTGGCTCTTTCAATATTATCCTTGAAGCTTCGAGATACTGGTCTTACAAATTCGCCGTATATTTTTTTCATATCAACGTACTCACGGTTTTCATAGGTGCTTATGTTATGTCCCGAATCTTGAAACCACGTCCAAACCTTGTACCATTTCTTATCAGTGTTTTCCACCCATTCTTCGCCTGTTTTCACTCGTTCCGTATACTTGTACCGGTTTATCAGCTCTGCGGCGTCCGGTGCATCTTTTGTCAGAATCTGAATAGTGGTATCGGCCTTAAATGATGATTTATGAATAGTGTTGTCATTGATAAGACTTTGAATATGAGTTTCGTATTCTTTCAATATTATTTCGGCGTTTGTAACCACAACATCCTCGATCACTTTTTCCAAATCAGTTTTAATGTCGCTTTGGAGGTTATTGACTTCTCTCATAAATTTAATCATAAACTGTTCAACCTCAAGCACTGACATCTTTTTATCGGAAGATGGATCTATTTTTTCAAGCACCTTGCTTACTTTTGCACTGATAATCCTGATTCTTTCGATAGTTTTACTTTTCATATCCAGCTTTTCTATCTTTTCCTTGAACTGATTTGCTTGCTCTCCGTCCTTTAGTTGTTGCTCAACGTATTTTAAGCGTGCCTTCATTTGTTCCCTGGCTTGATTATTGTTTTTAAGCTCGTCCATCAAGTTGTTAATAAGCTTTTTCTCTTCGATTTTTTTTCGGAAAGTATCGACCGCTGTTTTTACTTTGGATGTCAACGCATACTTCTCCAAATATTCATTGATAGCAATCTCGACTGCTGGGATGCCTGTATGAACAAGGGCTTCAGCATATACGTCACCAGAGTCCACCGCATTTTTAACCATTTTGGCTACGGTTTCTTTACACTTTGTCGTAAGGGGCGCGTAGTTTGACAGATGCATTTGTGGTTCTTCGTTGAATGCCCAATAATTCTCTTTTGTTTGCCTTTGCTTCTTTGATAACTCGATACCATGTTTGCTTAGTCTAACAACCTTGGCCATTTCGGCTGAAGTAGGATAAATGTTTGGGTTTTTTATTCCATGGTTCGCTAGATATTCCCTAACGTTGTTAATAGCGACTTCGACGGATTCTCCTTTTTCGATATCAAAAGTATCGATTTTATTGACTGCAAAAATGAAGCGGTCTTTCGACTGTTTGCCGCTAACTTTCATCGCCTCAGCAACAGATGTCAACAGGTAGTCGTCATCGTTGGTGGATAGTTGAGTAGCGTTTAGTACATACAATACCATCGGCTTGGATTTTTCTTTGATGATTCTGTATGTATGATTTTTGTGTTCCTCGGTACGGGAATTGTTCGGTCCCGGTGTGTCCACCAAAACAAGCTCGATGTTTTGTGATGAAACGAATGGTATATCGCCCTCAATATCTATATAAGTTACTGCACTATCATTGTTGAATTCATTCATAGCGTGAAGCGTTAACGATTCATCACGACCAATTTCTCTATTGTCAATATTTCTGCATATGGCCGAGAAAGTGCTTTTGCCGTCAATATCTTTTATTCTTGATATCGTCGCTGTACAGGCCTCATTTTTTGCCGGCATGAGTTCCCTGCCGAGCATAGCGTTTATGAGAGTCGATTTGCCAGAACTCATTGTCGCAATTACACTTACTTCAAACTCAGAGCTTATAGCTTTATAAAAATTTTCCTTTATCTGGGGATCGCGCAGATCAGCGAAAGGACATTCTTTTTGCAAGTATTCAAATAGGGAGATCAACTCTTTGAATCTGTCGTTTGACTCCTTCGAAGGCAAATAGCAGACGGAAATTTCAGTGTTGGATCCTTTCGATTTATGTTCCTGGATCGCGAATAATAAATCGTCATAGTCTAGTTGTGTACCCTGAAATTTGATATGCAAATCATCATTACATTCTTCAATCAACATGGGAACAAGCTGCTCAAGCCACATTTGCAGCCTTTCATATCTATAATTGGCCATTTTGCACGTATCGCTTATTTCTTTTTCATTAATCAAAATCGTCGACTCAACCGTAAAAGGATTGTACTTCAAAAAAACATTTGTCATGTCCGAGCCCCCTAATTGTTCATCTCTTTATCAAGTATTGCTTCAACTAATGTAATGCCGGTTCTCCGTAATGCTTCTAATACGTCTGCTTGTTTATAACAAGAATCACCCACGCTTATCATAGTATCCGATTCCCCGCTAATAATATCAGGAGTATTTTTACAGCCGGAAAGTTTTATTAAATTAAGATTTTCACTGGAGAATAGCTCGAATAGGTTCTTAAACTGCGCGTTTTCTTTTTTTGAAAGCGGCTGTCCTGTTAAGACCATTTTAAACAACCTTGCGGCATTTACAGATATAGGAATTACAATTGGCTCGTTGTATCCATAATCAGTTAACTCATTTTTTATCCCTTCAAGGCAGGAGATAATATCATCATCTTTTTCACTATCGAAGCTGTCAATTTTATTGACAAGAAAGATTATTTTTGCTGCTTGCTTATCTATGACCTCTGTTTTAATCTGCTTTAATAGCATTTTATTATCTGTTGTAGAGGCGTGTTCAGCATTCACCAAGTATACAACCATATTAACCGGGCTGCTTCGCAAAAATTCCATTGTCGTATCATGGTGACTTTCATTTTGCGAATAATTAGTGCCAGGAGTGTCATGGACAACAATAATTCCTTTATTCGATCTAATTCCGTCTAAATTACTTTCTAAAATAATTTTTTGCACTTCATCATTGTTATTCCACTCCTCTAACAAGCTATTATTTAAATTAATTCGACATGTGCGCTTGCTGTTAATATCGAACATTATTCCAATCACCGAGTCCAGGCGGTCATTGTCAGATATTGACGTAATTTTTGCAGTACAAGCTTCATTCTTTGCCGGAATATAATCTTTTCCTAACAAAGCATTAATGAAAGTTGATTTTCCTGAACTCATCGTCGCACAAACGGCAACATTATATTTGGGCAAGTTGGAATAGATTTCATTCCAGGCAATATTGTTATGCAGTGGCCAGACAGTGGCCGAAATATGCGTATTCCTACAATTCAGCACTAAGGCCTCGGCGACGCTTATATTTCCTCGTGAAAACGATTCAATATATTCAATGATGAACTTCCTACTCTTTTCATTAATATTCAACAATTTACAATAATCGTTTATTAACTCATATTCAACTTTATTGTTCAAAACCAATCTGAAATAAAAAACTTCCAGCAACAATAGAAACCTGTAATCCCTTAACCGGAAATTGAGAAAACCATTCCAAATTATTTCTTTTTTTGTGATTTCCCTAAGTTGCTTTTTAAACAATGCTTCCTCGATTGGTTTTACAATATCTGCACTCAGCTTTAATATCCGGATGTATTCTTCAACAATAATTTGAATCGATGGTGAAACGTCTCTTAAATCATAAAGCATATAATTAATCAAAATAACATACAAATTTTGATAGTGGAGTTTGGCGGATGTTATCGGATGGGTGTCAATGTTATACCTGAGCAGCATAAATTCCAAATCAGCGATACTATGTTTCTTTCTATCCAAAATTGGATCGCGCACTGTTTCTGTTTCGATAACAGGTACGCTTTCGGTTTCTTGTAATGCTTGTGCATTTTCTGTATTCTCATCAACTTTTTTAATGTCTGACATTTTAGAGATTGATTCAATAATATTTTTCGTAAGTTTAGCCTTTAATTTTTCCTGGACAACAGAAACTACGCTATTAACATCTTTACCGGCCTCAAGTTCCCTCAGAATAGATTTATAAACTTTTGGCCGTATATATATAGGATTCTTTATCCCTATTTCTTTTACAAAATTATGTTGTTTCATTTTCAAAACAATTTCATTGGCATAAATCGATTTTTCATCATCCTTTTCTTCCGACAAAGGAATGCTTAAAATATCATTCATTGTGCAATATCCATTTTGCTTGATATGCCGTCTGACTTTCACATATATATTTACTTGCTTATTTAGTGGATAGATAGATATTAATAACGCGATGTAAACCAAAACATTTAGATACACTGCATTATAAAAATTGGTATGAAGCAAGTTGTTGGGAAAGTTTATTAAATACATGCTTAAAAAACCGATTGCCGATCCCATACTGGCATAATAAACCATTATATTTGAATCAATCTGATTATTAAATCCAATGTTTCTATTGATTCTGAACAATTGAGCACATGCCCATAATGCAATGGTTATGCTACTTCCAGTAGCTAACCAAAATGAAGTTGTATCAGGTATAACATAACCCTTTGGTTTCAACGCAAGCTGAATAACAACTAAGGTAAATAAAATGGGTATCGTCATCCAACGCAATTTTATAAGTTTTAAGATTTCAGAAAAAAATGCACTTACAAAGAATAAAACAACCAGCGCAACTCCAAAATATAGAACTTGAAGCACAAAGTTAGTTATATTTCCAAAGGTTATTCCGTATTTTGTAGCATATATGATCGCATAAACAAAAAAACTGACTACACCAATCCCTAAAAGAAGCGGGAACATCTTGACAAGACCTTTTATAAGCCATTTTAACAGTATAATAATCAAGGAAATTGCTATTATTGATATCACAATTACGATAAGAAGCTCCATACTTTCATTCTCCCTAATTTCCACTTCATTATAACTATTATTGTAGATATTCGATCTTGCGTTGTGTTGTCGACTGAATCTATACGCCAGGATTCAGTCAGCACATTGTACACTAAACGCAGATAATGCTCACCCTTAAAAGATATATTATTCCATAAATATAAACATGTTCCTTCGAGTTTCGACAATATATTTTCGCCTCATGCTTGAATACCACTTTAGTTACTTTATTACAGTTCACAATTGCAATTTATCAAAAACCACATAATTAAAACTTATCTTTACCACAATGGCAAAGATAAGTTTTAATTTACACCGAGTTAAGGTTAAACCAATATTTCGGATTTTCTATGGGAGGCGAGCCGAGTCGAATCCCGATCATTGTAATTCAAAATCTACGAGTGAATCAACCGAGTTAAATCCAACTGAGTCCTTTGTGCTATGTGCTTCACACACCTCAAAGTCACGGATTCATCGCCGCGATCAGCATGAATTTCGCGGGATAGGACAGCGAGGCGCTGACCCGGGATATGGTGACTTCACCTTCTTCAATCGGCTGGCGCAGCACTTCGAGTACCTGGCGGGGGAACTCCGGCAGCTCGTCAAGAAATAAAACACCGTTGTGGCTGAGGGTGACCTCGCCTGGTTTAGGGAGGCGGCCTCCGCCGATCATGCCGGCGTCAGAGACGGTGTGATGCGGGTTGCGGAACGGCCGGGAGGAGATCAGCCCAGAGTTGCTTTTCATCAGACCGGCGATGCTGTAAATTTTGGTGACTTCCAGGGCCTCCGCATCCGACATGGCCGGCAATATCGAGGGCAGTCGCCGGGCCAGCATGGTCTTGCCAGAGCCGGGCGGTCCAACCATGAGGATGTTGTGCCCGCCTGCGGCCGCAATCTCCAGGGCCCGCTTTGCGGCCAGCTGCCCCTGGACTTCGGCAAGGTCGTCCCCGGCAAATGCCGGCGTTTGGCTGTAAGGCATCTTTTCCACCGGCGCCAGAGGTGTTTCGCCCCGCAGATGGGCCACCGCATCTTGGAGGGTTGGCGGGGCGTAGATGTCAAGATGTCCGGCAAACAGCGCCTCTTGGGCGTTTTCCGGTGAAACAAATAGGTGCGTCTTCCCCTGCCCGACCACGCCGATGGCCATCGGAAGGATGCCGGAAATGCCGCGGAGTTTTCCTTCCAGGGAAAGTTCAGCAACAAAAACGTATTTCTGGCAACTCTCCGGGTCGACCTGGCCGCTGGCGGCCAAAATGCCCAGGGCAATCGGCAGATCAAGTCCTGAACCGTCTTTTTTCATGTCTGCCGGAGCAAGATTGACGGTGATCCGCCGCAGGGGAAACTCAAAGCCGGCATTTTTGATGGCGGCCCGGACCCTCTCCCGCGACTCTTTTACCGCGGTGTCCGGCAAACCGACGATATCCAGGGCCGGTATGCCGTTGGCGATATCGACCTCGACGGTAATCAGGGCGCCGTTGATCCCCAGGGTTGTGCAGCCAAAAGTCTGTGCAAACAAAAAAATCCCCCCGTACGCAATTGATGGTGCTGACTGCGTTGCTACAGGCGGTTGTCAGATTGGAGCGTGTCGCATTCTGTTCATGTTGCAGCTTGTTCGGATAAGATGTATTATTAGTTGCCGAAGGCGTTGATGATATGGTTGCATTCGGCCTTGCCGCCGGCTGACTGTTGAAGCATAACTTCGATGATATCAAAGCGAAATGGATTGTCGGTGGCGGCGTTTGACTTCAGATAACACAGAGCTGTGCTGATAATCTTGCGTTGTTTACTGTAGGTTACAGCTTCCGCTGGCGCGCCAAAAGCGTAACTGCTTCTTGTTTTTACTTCCACGAAAGCAATGATATCGTTTTTTTGGACGATAATATCGATTTCACCGCTTTTGGCGCGATAGTTCCGCGCCAAAAGCTGGTAGCCGGACTGACGCAGATATTCCGCCGCTATTTGTTCCCCTGCGCCGCCAATGGCGATGTTCCCCACAGCAGTACCTATCCTCCCGGTTATTACCGCTCAACCACGTCGGCGATATACAGTCGGGGATTTTTCGACAGGTCAATTTCAACAAGCTTGCTGGACCGCAATTGATTGGCATCCATAATAACCCGAACAACGGGTTTGTTTTTGAATTCTTTGGATATATCGACTACTACGCCGATTTCGTTATTGTTAAGCCTGACCACTGAGCCGATGGGGTAAATGGCGATATTGCCGGTAAAATGGTCGACAAGGTCGGCGTCAAAGTATACGCCGGCTGCTTTGGTGATAATGGCCAGCGCTTCATATACCGGCACGGCCTGACGATAGGTCGCATCGGTGGTGAGAGCGTCATAGACATCAGCCAGAGCCACAATTTGGGCGAACTGATGGATTTCACCATTTTTGAGGCTGCGGGGGTAACCGCTGCCGTCAAAACGTTCATGATGTTGATAGGCGCAATGAGCCGACATCAGGCTGATGTCAGGGTTCTGGCGCAATATTTCAAAACCCAGTTCGCAGTGGCGGCGGGCATCGGTAATTTCGCTGGCGTTTAAGCGGTCCGCCTTGGCGAGAAGCTCGGGCGATAGTTCGACTTTGCCGACATCATGCAACATAGCGCCCACCCCGAGATCGCGCAGGCGCATCTCGTCGTATTCCAGGCTTATACCGGTCATCACCGATAAAATGCAGACATTGACCGAATGGCCAAACAGATAGTCGCTACGGGTGCGCATGTCGGTGAAATTGACTAAGACACCATTATTCCGGCATAATTCGTCAACAAGGTTGTTGACAATCTTTTTGGCCCGGGCGGCATCCACCTTTTTCCCGAGTTTAAGATCTTCCATGATGGATTTCGCGGTGGTGATTGCCTCCAGGCGGGATTTTTCACTGACAACGTCAGGAACGTCAATATCAGATGTGAGTTCGTCTTCAATATAAACATAGGTGATATCCAGCTCACGCAAACGCTCAATATAGCGTTCCTTCAAGTCCAGACCGGCGTTCAGCAATATTTTGCCTTCAGCGCTGTACAGCGGTCGTGCAAGCTTCATTCCTGATGCAACATTATCCAATAGAATACGGCGCATTCCATACCTCCAAAGTTACCGTCTGGGAGTGGTTTGGTCCAGGCGGTAGATATAGGCCAGTATTTCGGCAACCGCCTGGTATAGCTCAGGCGGAATCTGACTGTCGAGTTGTACAGCCATTAGCATCCCGGCCAGTGTTTTATTCTGATATACCGGCACGGCATACTGTTTTGCTGTTACCAGAATTTGGTCAGCAAGAATTCCCTGCCCCTTGGCGACTACGATCGGGGCCTGATTATGATTTTGATCATACTTGATGGCAACAGCCTGTTTTCGTTCTGATCCTTTAGGCTTGGTCATAAAAACCCCCTTGACCGGGTTTATGGCGACCCGTCAGTCTTCACCGGATTTACTGTGAAATCGGAGAGTTTGAGCGGGGAGTTGTCAAAAGTGCCACGGATATCGTCGATATGCTCCTTGAATTGGTCGGCAGCGGAGTTATCGCTGAAATTGATCCTGATATTGAGTTGATTGCTTCCGTAAACATGGAATACCATATCAACCACACCGACATTTTCGGTGGCAAGACACAGCCGAAGCCAGGTCTCCGGGACAAACCCGGCGGCAGTTCCGGGTTTGTCCCGGTCCTGGAAGATATGAATATAGGCGGGATAAGCTTTTTTCTCTTCCCCAAAATAAAGCGGAACAGCAAGATTGAAGGTTGATTTGGCAGACCAGGAATCGGGTGACTGGTCAACTTGTCTGGGTACAATGGTCGCCATGTCCCTTAAAGTCTGTCCTGACTGTCGCAGTGTAGCCGCTGAAAGCTCCAGCCACTGACGGCTGTTGGCCATTTTCTGCAATACCCAGGTCGTCTGCAATTCCGGCAGATTGTTCAGCTTTGCAGCTGTCCGAATACTCTCAGGCACGCTATCCTGCAACTGGTCAACCAGACGCAATAATGCCGCCTGATCTTCATCACTGAGGTCTTGGGTCAGCTGGCTGAGTATCTGCCGCAGGTTGGTAACCAAAACGTCTTTCTCTAAAGTGACATCCATTTTGATAAGCTGACTTTCAAAATGAGCGATGATATCATCAATGACAGCCGGCAACCCGATGAAAGGTGGAACTTGTCCTTTGGGCGCAAACTGCGGGGACGACTGAGGCTGAGCAGGTTCTTGCTGCGCGGGTGGTTGGGACAGTTCTTGCATCAGCTGCTGGCATATCTGCTGCAGGCTGGCGGTAAGCAACTCTTGATCAGACGGCGGAAACGGCAGTTGGGCCAATTCCTGCTGGAAATTATCGACAAGCGTTTTCAGTAAAGCAGGCAGATTGGCCTGGAATTCTTGCATCGGTATTGTATATTGTTCTCGCGCCAGAGTATTAATCAACTGGCGGCCCGCCTGCTGCAGAACAGTAGAAGCATCGGTAAGCTGGGCCGGGTTATCTGTCAAATCCTTAGCCAGCACCAGAAGGGTTTTTCCGATGTCAGGGTCAAGATGGCTGACAAGATCCTCGAATTTTGCTATCAGATTTGACCATTCTTCCGGCAGCACTCCAGGAAATTGCTCTTTGATGCTGGCGGCGTCATTTAGGGTGTTGGCAAAAGCTGACAGGCTTAGGCTGACCGTCTTTTGCCCCTGGAGCATGGCCGACAGGCCCTTGGCGACAACTTGTTCGCCGGCCAACGGCTGCTGCAGAAGCTGTTTGACCTCGTCCGCCAGATTGGCAGGGAGATTCAGCAGTGTTGCATTTTGCTGGCTGAGTATTTTCGTCAGTTGGTTCAGGACGGTTCTGATTTGGTCATCAAACATGAGATTGACAGCTGTTTGGGCAACATCTTTGATTTCGGAGGACGGCGCCAAATCTCCTGCCTTGCCTTGGAGAGAATTGGTAATGGCGACAGATGGTTCCAGGGGAAGATTATCGATCTTCACTGAATAGCGCCCCCCATGTTTTTACCGGCGCAAAGCTTTTCCGGTGGATCGGACAGGGTCCGTATTTATTCAATGCTTCAAGGTGCTGTGGTGTTGCGTACCCTTTATGCCGTGAAAATCCGTAGTTAGGGTAGGCGTTATCCAGGTTATTCATGATCATGTCTCTCTCGACTTTGGCGATAATTGAAGCGGCAGCAATGGAAGCACTGAGAGAATCGCCGTGAATGATAGAACGGCTGGGTATTGTAAGCTGCCGCAGCGGCATAGCGTCGATCAGGGCCGCGTCGGGTAACGGGTGGAGGGCGGCCAGTGCCTGGTACATCCCCTCCATGGTGGCTTGATAGATATTCAACAGGTCAATCCTGTTATTGTCGATAATAACGTGGTTTACCGCAAGGGCCTCGGCTTTAATCGTGATGTACAGGTCCTGGCGCTGCTGCGGCGAAAGTTTCTTGGAATCGTCCAATCCCGGAAGACGAAAGTCAGGGGGCAGGATCACCGCGGCAACCACCACCGGGCCGGCCAGCGGCCCCCGCCCGGCTTCATCAACCCCGGCTATAAGGCGATAACCCTGGTGAAACAGGTCGTTTTCGTGGCTGTGCAAAGCCATCAGTCGCTGTTGTTCCAAAGCCGCAGCCTGAAGACGTTTCTGCCGTTTGGCCAGGAGTTTGGTTACAGCGTTTCGCGAGTCGGCCCTGAGGTGGTCGATGGTCTCGGGTGCGAGTTCATCGGCGTCAAGCAATATTGCGATACTGTCAACACTCAGTGGTCTCATTTCACCTCTCCTTAAAACCCCAGGGAAATGTGTAAATTATTATATTCTTGCAGTAACCATAAAATCCCTGCTGACATGGTCGGTAAAATTATGTAAAACCCGGTGCAAGACCGGGTTTTGGTCAGAAACTAGCTTCAAATACGGAGAATGGCACTACGTGGTTGTTGGATAATCAAGCGTGAATCGCCCCATTTTACCATCCCTGAATTCGCTGAGGAGGATTCGCCGGACTCTTTGCATGTCAATCTGACCGCCGCCGCGCAGACAGCCCCTCCGCTCTCCGATGAGGCCCATAACCACGGCTGGATCTTCCGGCAGTGGGTTGTCCAGCTTAAAACGTTCCGCCAGGCGCTCTGGATAGTTCTGTTGCAAAAGCAGCAGCAACCGGGAGACAACATCCTCAAGGTCAAAGGCGTCGTCGCTGATTGCACTGGTGATGGCCAGTTTGAACGCCACCTCCTGGTCTTCCAGTTTCGGCCACAAGACACCGGGAGTATCAAGCAGCTCAAGGTTGTTTCCGACTTTGATCCATTGCTGACCGCGGGTAACGCCTGGCTTGTCGCCGGTACGGACTGTTGCTGTTCCCAAAAGCCGGTTGATCAAAGAGGATTTGCCGACATTGGGGATGCCCAGAATCATCGCCCGGATTGCTCGGGGATTAATACCTTTGGCGGTGCGCAGAGCCATTTTCTCTCTGGCGGCCTCTTCCGTCCTACTGATAAGCAGCTTTATTCCGGCGCCGCTCAGAGTCTCTATGGCAATAGCCGGACGCCCCTGGGCTTTAAACTTGGCAATCCAGCGATCAGTCCATTCCTGCTCAGCCAAATCGGCCTTGTTAAGCACAACGATTCGCGGTTTTGAGGCCACAATGGTATCGATAAGGGGGTTGGCGCTGCTCACCGGTATCCTGGCGTCCAGTAGTTCAATGACCACATCCACCAATTTGAGCTGTGCGCTTATCATTCGATGGGCTTTGGCCATATGGCCGGGAAACCAATTGATATGCATAACCTTCACTCGCTTCCGCCAGAGTATGTTGTGATTCTTTAGCTGCTGGCACCGGGCCTTAACGAACAAAACGGGCATATGAAGGCTATGCCTCATCTGCCCGTTAGGGTTTACGGTAGGGATTTCAGTTGGTCCAGCGGCCAGAATACAACCACCGCTTTCCCTTTGACCAGTTCATAGGGTACAAATCCGACATCCGAGAACCGGCTGTCTTCCGAATTGTTGCGGTTATCGCCCATGACAAACAAGTGACCTTCTGGCACCGTTTTGAGTGGGAATGAGCCGCGGGTCCGCTCCAAAATATATCCCTCGTTTTGCAGCTGGCTGTTAAGGAATATACGGCCATCCTTCATTTCGATGGTATCACCTGGTACGGCGATAACCCGCTTGATGAAATCACGGCTGGGGTCTTTGGGATAGCGGAAAACCAGAACATCACCACGCTGGGGTGTTTTAAAGCGGTAGATGAATTTGTTCACAACCAGTCGTTCGCCGTTAAGCAGCGTGGGGCGCATAGACGGGCCTTCAACCATATATAGCTCGACGATGTAGTAGCGGATGAAAAAAGCCAGGACTACAGCGATAAGTATTGATATAACCCAATCTTTGATTTCTTCACCAAGGGCTGTTTTGTTCAATTGTATTCCTCCTGCCGCATAAAGAAAAGGGACTGCGTACAGTCCCTAGCCTGACTAGCGTTTTTCCTTGATACGGGCCGCTTTTCCGGTCAGGTTACGCAGATAATAAAGCTTAGCCCGGCGTACAACGCCCCGGCGAACTACTTCAATTTTTTCCAGACGCGGAGAATGAACGGGAAATGTCCGTTCAACACCGATACCGTACGACACACGTCTAACGGTGAACGTCTCGCGGGCGCTGGCGCCCTGACGTTTGATAACAACACCTTCGAAAACCTGAATCCGCTCGCGGGTTCCTTCTACAACTTTAACATGAACCTTAACGGTGTCCCCTGGTTTGAACGAAGGAATATCACTTCTGAGCTGCTCTAGTTCCAGAGTCGAGACAATATCCAATGGAGTTCCTCCTCATACTAGACGTTCATACCGGGCACCGGTAGCGGACCGTCCGTTTTACACATGATGGATTATACCATATAGTTTCCCAAAACACAACTAAAAATACTCTATTCTGAAGGCTTCCACCACTCACTGCCCAGCAGCCTGTCCAAAATAACGGCGACCGCCGCCCGCACCGGAAGATGATTGTAGTCGCCCCGGCCGTAAATCGGCTCCAGGATGTAGTCGAACTGAGCCATCACGCTCTTCTCAATGCCCCATCCTGTACCAAACAGCAGCAGGCACGGACGAGCGCCGGTGTCTATCACCCTCCGCAGATGACGGTAGGTTACGGTGTTTTCATATTGGCGGGCATCGGTGGTAACAATCAGGGGCTCGCACCCTTCCAGTCGCTCTATGGTTTGAACGGCGGTGGCAATATCGGCAACAAGCTCCAAGATGGAAAATGCATCACGGCGATCAGGATTGTATTCGCCGCCAAACCCGTCCCGCCAGTAGTCGAGCATTTCCCGGACCAGTGCGACCTGGCTTTCAAGGGGGTGAATGATGAAATAGCGCTTGATATCATAGGTCCGGGAAGTCCGGGCAATATCATGGACATCGAAATTGGTGATCGCGGTGGCGATAACCTCGTTATTCTTGTTATAAATCGGATGGTGAAGCAAACCAAGATATACAGGTACTGTCAAGGCTCTTCTCCCGCCTTTTCATCCAGTATTTCAGCCAGCAATTCGGTATCCTCCGGGCTGAGGGATAGGTTGGCCAACAAATCAGGGCGCCGATCCAGGGTGTTCTTAAGGGACTGCTTGCGTCGCCAGCGGTCAATTTTGGCATGATCGCCGGAAACGAGCACTTCAGGCACTTCCCATCCTTCAAAGGCGCGGGGGCGGGTGTACTGGGGATATTCCAACAGACCGTGATAGAAGGAATCTTCCTCAGCCCCGCCGGCAGCGCCCAGCACACCGGGAATCATTCTGGCCACAGCGTCCGCTATCACCATAGCTGGTAATTCGCCGCCGGTAAGTACATAGTCGCCGATGGAGACAGCTTCATCCACCAGATGGAGCCGGACCCGTTCATCAATTCCTTCGTAATGGCCGCAAATCAGTATTAACTGGTCATAGCCCGCCAGTTCCTTGGCCTTGGTCTGATCAAACCGATTGCCGCCCGGACAGGTCAAAACAATCCGGCGGCGCTGGTCCGGGTCGGCGATTAAGCTCCGAACAGCCCCAAAGATGGGATCAGGTTTCATTACCATCCCACAGCCTCCACCAAACGGGGAATCGTCGACAATCCGGTGCTTATCGAAGGCAAAATCGCGGGGATTGGTGATACTGATGGTGAGACGGTCGGCTTCGCAGGCCCGTTTAACGATACTATGCCCGAAAGGACCGGAAAACATCTCGGGGAACAAGGAAATGATATCGATACGCATTGCTAGTCCCATTCTTCCTGTAGTTTGACGATTATCCGTCCGCCTGGTACATCGATTGTCTTGACCACATCTTTGATGGCCGGGATGAGCAGCGGTTTCTTGCCTTCCTGCTCAGTGATATAGACATCATTGCTGCCTGTGTTCAGGACGTCGGTAATGGCGCCGAGACAGGCGCCAGCCTCGTCGAAGACGCTCAGACCAATGATATCAAATATGAAATAGTGACCTTCCGGCAGCTTTACCACGTCTTTCTTGGCCACTTTGAGCAGTTTGCCTTTTAAAGCATCAACAGCGGTGCGGTCATCCAGGCCGGCGAACTTCATCAGAATTTGCTGATTGTAAGCCCGGGCCTCTTGAACATTCAACGTTTTTCCGTCGTCAAGCAGCACTTTTTTCAGTCCGTAAAACCGCTCAGGATAATCGGTAAGCGGAATAACACGAACGTCACCCCGCACACCGTGCGGGGCAACAATTTTACCGATAATAATTAAGCTGTCGTTATCCATGATCAAGAACGGAAGGCAATAACCTTGCCATCTTCGAGCAGAATTTCGGCTGACATCATTTTGTGCAGGTCATCGCCAACTTTGATGGTGATAAACCGTTCCATATTACCCTGGACGATTTCGCCGCCGACTTCCAGCTTGGCAGCTTCTTTCAGCCGCTCGGTCATTTGGGCTTTGAACTCGAGGCGTTTATTCTTTTCGACTTCAATCTGCTGCCTCAGGGCGGTCAGCCCTTGCGCATCATGTTTAGCCTGTTCAGCCATCGCCTGTTTGGCGTGAAAATCGATTTGCTGCAGCTCCATATCCGCCTTTTTCATAGCTTCCTGAATGTCAGCAGCCAACTGCTTCTTAAGCTGTTCCGTCACTTTTGCCTTGATGGTTATCGGGCACTTTAAAGTCATATTTTCCATGTCATTTCACCCTCTTAAAGGATTTCGACCATGACCTTTCTGTTTTCACGGATAGCATCATCCTGTGCCACCGCAATCATCATAAGCAACGATCGAACCCAGTATTTACTACCTGTTATTCTACCCTAAGACAGGGAAAAAAGTCAAACAGCAGGAAAAAAACGTCCTCAAATGTTATACGAACTGGCAGGGACGATTACGTCAAATCCGAAAATCATGTTTTGCGTATTGGAGATAAATCAATGATAGCATTAGGCTAGAGCCAAATAAAAAGACCAACCACAGGTTGGTCTTGAGGTACATAATTGGTATTAATGGGTAACATGTTAAAAATCAACCTAGTGTGGAGCGGAAAATAATCCGTCATCAAGAAGGCGGAAATGGCCTAACTTCAAACCCCGTGAGGCTTATAAAATTTCGACCATGACCTTTTTGTTTTCGCGGATAGCAGCAGCCTTTACCACCGTGCGGAGTGCCTTGGCGATACGGCCCTGCTTGCCGATGATTTTACCCATATCTTCTGGGGCGACGCGTACTTCATAAATGGTGACAGAGTTATCCTGAGCCTCTGTGACATTCACCTGGTCAGGATTTCGCACCAACGATTTGGCGATAATTTCGACAAGTTCCTTCATCGCTATCACGCTTCTTTCTTGCTACGCTTTAGCTCATCCCATGTTTTCATAATACCGGCTTTACTGAAAAGGTCTTTTACGGTATCTGTCGGCTGGGCACCTTTTTTCAGCCATTCAATGGCTTTTTCCTCGTCAATCTTGACAATAGCCGGCTGGGTAGTGGAATCATAGTGTCCAAGCGATTCGATGAAACGGCCGTCGCGCGGCGAACGGGAATCAGCCACAACAATACGATAAAAAGGGCTTTTCTTAGCGCCCATGCGCTTTAAGCGAATTTTAACTGCCATAATGCATTCACCTCCTTCATTACAACGCAATATATGATAACGGCTTTCGTTAATGCATAAATGGCAACTTCATTCCGCCACCCTTTTTCTTGTTCTTCTGCATATCCTGAAAGCGTTTCATCATCTTTTTGGCTTCATCAAACTGTTTTAACAACCGATTGACGTCCTGAACCCTGGTGCCGCTGCCTACAGCGATCCGCTTGCGGCGGCTGCCGTTTAGTATCGATGGGTCGCGGCGTTCTTTTTTGGTCATCGAACGAATAATGGCTTCCGTGTATTTCAGCTGTTTTTCGTCGATTTCGACGTCTTTGAGTTTTTTCATGTTCCCCATGCCAGGCAGCATGCCCAGCAGCTGGTCCAGCGGCCCGAGGTTCTTGACTTGCTGGAGTTGCTCAAGAAAATCATCCAGGTTGAAATCATCTTTACGGAGCTTTTTCTCCATAGCCTGAGCCTGCTCGATATTGATGGAGGATTCGGCTTTTTCAATAAAGCTGAGAACATCCCCCATTCCCAGTATCCGGGAGGCCATCCTGTCAGGGTGAAACGTCTCCAGAGCATCCATCTTTTCGCCCATGCCGGCGAATTTGATCGGACAACCTGTCACCGCTTTCACCGAAAGAGCCGCACCGCCTCTGGCATCGCCGTCCAGCTTGGTCATGATGATGCCGTCAAGCCCCAGCTCAGCGTTGAAGGCTTCGGCTACAGTCACAGCATCCTGACCGGTCATGGCGTCGACTACCAGCAGGATTTCGTGCGGTTTGACAGTCTGTTTGATGGTTTTTAGCTCACCCATCAGTTCTTCGTTGATATGAAGGCGCCCGGCGGTGTCGATGATAACCATGTCACGGGCGTAGGTGTTGGCGTATTCAATGGCTTTACGGGCGATGGTAACCGGGCTCTCGCTATTTTCCATGGCAAAAACCGGAATGTCCAGTTGTTCACCAATTACCTGCAGTTGCTTGATGGCCGCCGGGCGATATACGTCAGCCGCGACCAAAAGCGGGCGTTTGCTCTGTTTGACCAGCAAGCGGGCCAGTTTTCCGGCGGTGGTGGTTTTACCGGCTCCCTGCAGGCCGACAAGCATAATGACTGTGGGCGGCCGCGGTGAGATGCTGATCCGGCTCTGGGTGCCACCCATCAGGGAAGTCAACTCGTCGTTGACGATTTTTATGACCTGCTGGGCCGGGGTGAGGCTGTTCAGGACCTCCTGGCCCACGGCGCGTTCTTTAACTTTGGCGACAAAGTCTTTTACGACTTTGAAGTTGACGTCGGCTTCCAGCAGCGCCATGCGCACTTCCCGCATCGCGTCGTTGACGTCGGCTTCTCCCAGTTTACCGTGACCGCGCAGTTTCTTAAAAGTTTGCTGCAGTTTGGCAGCCAGGCCTTCAAATACCATATCAGACCTCCTCTTCCCGGTTAAGTATTTGTTTTAGTAAATCTAAAGCCAGTCCGTAATCCCGTAACCGGTGGAAATCGTGTGGGATGCTGTTGAGCAGTTCATAGGCTTTGCGAATAGTCTCCTGATCCTGGCGATAGCGTTCCACAAGACCTAGTTTGGCTTCGTAGTCTTCGAGAAGCTGTTCGACCCGGCGCAGGATATCATGGACAGCCTGCCGGGAAACCTGAAATTCGTCGGCAATTTCGGCCAGAGATAAATCATTCAGGTAGTGCATTTCCAGACACTTTCGCTGCTTATCGGTTAACAGAGCGCCATAAAAATCATACAACTGACCGATTCGCAGTAGTTTTGCCAGCATATGCTCACCTTCTGTTGACAAGGTAATTACCTTTACACTGTATGATTATAGACAAAAAAAAGAAAGATGTCAAGTATTTAGACTTGTCACCTGTCAGCGAATAAAGCAGCAGCAAAATCGTGGGCTTCAAAAGGTCGCAGGTCGTCGATTTTTTCTCCTACCCCGATCCATTTTACCGGCAATCCGAGCTCGGATTTGATGGCTACCACCACACCGCCCTTGGCTGTGCCGTCAAGTTTGGTCAGTACGGCCCCGGTGACCTGGACGGCCTGTTGGAATAGCCTGGCCTGGCTGATGGCGTTCTGACCGGTGGTGGCGTCCAGAACCAGCAGAACTTCATGCGGTGCGCCGGTAATTTCCCTGGCTACCACCCGGTGAATCTTCTTCAATTCTTCCATAAGATTGGATTTGGTGTGAAGGCGACCGGCGGTGTCGATAATCAGGACATCGACATTACGCGCTTTGGCTGCCTGGGCGGCATCAAAAGCCACTGCCGCCGGATCGGAGCCTTCACTGTGCTTGATGACTTCAATGCCGCTGCGGTCACCCCATATCTCCAGCTGATCGATGGCTGCAGCCCGGAAAGTGTCAGCAGCCGCGAGTAGGACTTTGCGTCCCTGGTCACGGTAGTAATGGCCGAGCTTGCCGATAGTGGTGGTCTTGCCGACACCGTTAACCCCGACAACGATAATCACAATAGGCGCTGCAGCGGGTTCGGCGGTGGTTGCCATCCCTTCCATCAGAATAGCGGTGATTTTCTCAGCCAGGAAAGGCCGCAGCTGCTCAGGTGTCTGAATATCTTTTGTTTTGACCGCCTGTCTGATGGCAGTGAGCAGCCGGTTGGTTGTATGGACCCCCATATCGGCCGCCAGCATGATGGCTTCCAGGTCATCCATCAGTTCGTCATCAATCTGGGCATAGCCGCTGATCATTTGGTCAATTTTTTCGGTAAACCCTTTGCGGGTTTTGCTTAAACCCGTTTTGAGCCTGTCAAAGAACCCCATTGGTCATCCTCCTGTGGTATTATCCTGCCTCATCCATAAATTTAACTGAAATCATCTTGGAAACGCCGGATTCTTCCATAGTCACCCCGTGCATGACATCGGCGACCTCCATGGTGCCCTTGCGGTGGGTAACAATGATGAACTGAGTATCCTTGGCGTAATCGCGCAAGAATTCGCTGAAACGATTGACATTGGATTCATCAAGGGCGGCGTCGATTTCGTCAAGGACGCAAAACGGCGTCGGCCGGAAGGTTAAGAAGGCAAATAACAGGGCAATAACTGTCAGGGCGCGTTCACCGCCGGACAACAGCGCCAGGTTTTGCTGCTTTTTGCCGGGAGGTTGTACGGTGATCTCGATGCCGCTGGCCAGGATATTATCCGGATCAGTCAGTTCAATCTGGGCTCTGCCGCCACCAAACAACCGGATAAATAGAGTACCGAAATGTTCGTTGATTTGCTGGAAGGCAGCCCTGAACTGTTTGGACATGGTGGCGTCGATATCCTTGATGATGGTCATCAGGTAGTCTTTGGCTTCCTTGAGATCGGTATACTGAGTGCGGAGGAACTCATACCGTTCTTTCAAACGTTCATATTCTTCAATTGCCGCCGGATTAACAGCACCCAGAGTCATGATTTCATCATCAAGTTCCTGAATGCGGGCCGCCAGAACCTCCGGATCTTCTTCCCGGTGCAGAGCCTGCGCTTCTTCTCTGGTGACAGCGTGGTTATCCCGAAGCTGCTCTGTGCAGTAGGTGATCTCGAAGCCGAATTTTGTTCCCATCAGTTCCAGTTCATGCAGGCGCGACTGGATGCCGTTCAAGCGGCGACGCAGGTCGCGAACTTCACGGTCTAGTTTTTGTTGACGGGCCAAGACACCTAGCTTTTCAGTCAGGTGGCTGGAGCGCAGTTGTTCCTGCTCGGCTTTACGGGCGAACAAGGTGTCTTTTACCGAGACTACGTCATTCAATTCGGTGTTGGCCCGGACGATTTCAGAGTCTACACGGCCCTGGTCGGCTTGCAGTGATTCAAACTGTTTTGTCAGGCGGCGGTCGACCTGGTCGTATTCTTCGCAGCTTGCGCTTATGGCGCTTACTTCTTGCTGCAAGGCTGACAACTTGACTTTCGTGTCGGTCAGGGTGGCGCTGAATTGATCGCGCTTATCCTGCTGTTGTTTCAGAGCATCCTGTTTGGCCGACAAGTAGAGCTTGTGGTCGCTGTCCCGCTCTTCGAGGGAAACAACCAGACCATTGATGTCGGTAATCTTGGCTGCAATCCGCACCCCATCCTTCTGGCAGGCTGCATACTCGCTGTCCAAAGTTGCCAGTCCCAAGCTGACCCGCTTCACATCCAGCTGGGTGTTTTCGATATGAACAGTCAGCTCAGCCAACCGGACTTCCAGGGAACGGCGCTGGGTAACGGCGACCGTCAGTCTTTCCTGCAGATCGGCGGCGTCGGCGCGGAAGTCGTCAGCCCGATGCCGCACCGCCTTCCGTTTGGCTTCATGCTCGACGATGGAATGTTTGAGGGATTCGATGTCATTGCCGCGACTGATGAAGCTTGTTTCGCGCTTGCCGGTGCTGCCGCCGGCGATACTGCCGCCAGGATTGATCAGTTCGCCGTCAAGGGTTACGATCCGAACGCCGAAAGCCTGTTGCTTTGCGATTTTGAGGGCGGCGTCGATATCCTGGGCGACAATGGTCCGCCCCAGAAGAAAATCCATAACCGGACGAAAGCGCTGTTCACACTGGATGAGCTCTGCTGCAAAACCCAGGGCGCCCTGGGCGTGAGCCGCGGCGGTGTCTGATTCCTTGGGGCGGTTGGTTTTAATGGTGTTCAGCGGCAAAAAGGTAGCTCGTCCAAGATTATTGGACTTCAAAAACTCGATAGCCGCCTTGGCGGTGGCGTCGGATTCGACGATGATGTGCTGTAGGGCTCCGCCTAGTGCAGTCTCAACGGCGATGACGTATTTATCCGGGACAGAAAGCACTTGAGCAACAGCGCCGCCAACTTGTTTGCGCCAGGGTGCGCCGCTTTTTAGCACACTTTTGGCGCCGCGGCCAAAACCTTCATACTCTTCCTGCATGTTGCCTAATATTTTGAGGCGGGAAGCCATTTCGTTCAGTTGGGTGGTCAGATGGTTATCAGCCACCATTTGTTCATTCAGCGATTGTTCCAAGGATCTTTTTTGTTCAGTTAGACCGGCGATCCGCCCGTCGGTCTGGCGCATGTCAGTTTCAATGGTGCTTTTTTCGGCTTTGTTGGTGGCCAATAGCTGTTGTGTTTCAGCCAGTTGGAGCCGGAGTTGTTCTTGTTCCTGCATCAGAGCACATTCCTGGGACTTTTGGGTTTCCAGGTCGCGCTCCAGGGTGCGCAGCGAATTTCTCTGAGTTACCAGTTCTTGCAGGTGACCGAAGGTTTGATCTTTGGCTTCTTCGATCTGTTGCTCCGCCTGAGCGATAGCTTCATTGATTTCCGTAAAGTCAGCCTGCTGGGTTTCCAGGATTGCAACAAGTTCTTCGGCTTGTTGGCGTTTGCCGGCAAGGTTTTCCTGGCGGGCGGCAAGATTGGATTGGGATTCTTCTCTTTCCTGGGTGATACGCTCAATCTCTTGGGCCAGTCTGCCGCGATTGCGCTGTTCCTGCTCAATGCGTTCAGCCAAAACAGCAGCTTTGCCGTCGACTCGTTCGATTTCGGTAATGGTTCCGGACACCTGGGTTTCAACATTTCTGACTGTCTCATCAAGCTCAGCCAGTTTATCGGTAATCCGTTCTTTCTCGGTCTCACCCATAGTAAGTTTGGTACTGACTTCGATCTCGTTGTCATTAAGGGTGGCCAGTTCCAGGTCGACAGATTCCTGGTTTTTTTCGGCACGGTTCAACCGATCAAGAAGCATGGTGACCTGACAGGCTGTTTGTTCTGCCGACAGCCGGTTATAACGAGCGGTGCGCTCAGCGCTTTCAGCCATGGGATCCAGCTGGGTTTCGATTTCACTGGTAATGTCAAAGACCCTGGTAAGATTTTGATCAGTGTCTTCCAGTTTACGCAGGGCATCCTTTTTGCGGTTTTTGTATTTGATGATGCCGGCAGCCTCCTCAAACAAGAGACGCCGTTCTTCAGCCTTGCTGTTTAACACCTCGTCAATTTTGTTCTGACTGATGACAGTCATCGATTCACGGCCCAAACCGGCGTCAATCAGCAAATCATGAATGTCTTTCAGCCGGCAGGCCGATTTATTGATATAGTATTCACTGTCGCCTGAACGAAATACCCGGCGGGTGATGGTAACTTCACTAAAGTCAAGAGGCAGCAGGCCGTCACTGTTATCAAATACCAGCGATACTTCGGCAATTCCAAGGGCCCGTCTCTTTGAGCTGCCCGAGAAAATAACATCCTCCATTTTGGCGCCGCGTAAGTTGCGGATGTTCTGTTCACCCAGAACCCAGCGTATGGCGTCAGAGATATTGCTTTTGCCGCTTCCGTTGGGGCCCACGATGGCGGTGATCCCGGCCTTGAACTCTATTTCGGTTTTTTCGGCGAACGATTTGAAGCCATAGGCTTCAAGTTTACGCAATAACAATCAGACCACCCTCGCTATGTTAAGCTGTGCAATCATCAAGATTTTACCACGGCGGAGCCCCTCAGCACAACATAAAAAACCTGCCACTACGGTGAGCAGGTCTTTTACCTTCGGATTTTCTAACAAGCTGGCCCTGATTAACGTGGTTCGACAATAAAACGAATGGCTGTCCGCTCTTCCCCGTCAATGATGATTTCGGCGAAGGCGGGTATACATATAAGATCGATTCCGTTCGGCGCTACAAATCCACGAGCAATAGCAACCGCCTTGATGGCCTGATTAACCGCCCCCGCCCCTACCGCCTGCACTTCAGCCGTGCCTTTTTCCCGCAGCACAGCAGCCAGGGCACCTGCAACAGATTTAGGGTTTGATTGTGCGGATACTTTAAGTACATCCATCATGTTTTCCTCCTTTGCTACTCAGGGCCTTGATGGTATAAAGCTATTCTACATATTTCCTAAAAATTCCTGCAACGTTATTTTTTAACAGTTAAATAGCATCTCTTCATTGATAATATAGAGAATTTCGCCGCTGCGGATGCCAAGCTCATTCTGTCGCGGCCAGTCACCCACCAGCCGGATGTCTTTGACAGCATACGTTTTCCTCCAGTTATGAAGATTGGCGCCAGAGATACCGCGGAGCTTGGAGTGGTCGCGGGGATGATGATGGATAATCAGCGGCCGGCATGACGCGCCAGGGCAGCTCTCCAACACACGGGCCACTTTCAAATTGAATAGATAAGCGGCAACCATTTCGCCAAAGGCGGGATGATACGGCCCGGCGACGACAGTTCCAGGGGCAGACAGACAATCGGTGGCCTGAAGACCGAGACGAATCACCGGGATGGCGTGCCTGTCGGCCAGCAGCTTAAGGTAGGCGGCGCGGGAAACCGCGGCCTGCAAGGATAGCGGCTGATACTGTCCGGCAAGGTACATCGCCGCAAGGGCTGTGCCCGCTATGACCACCGTAGGATAAATCCGAATAAAATCGGGTTGTAACTGCTCAAAAATATTTGCTGTGCGAATCAAGCTGACCCAATCTTCTCCCGGCAATCCGGGCATCAATTGGAGGCCGCATTTCAGGCTGTAAGACTTGAGGATGCCCACAGCATTTATCGTATCCGCAGCCGTATGTCCCCGCCCCGCCGCCGCCAGAATCCGATCATCCAGAGACTGGGCGCCAAGCTCAACAATGGAGACCCCATAGTGGATCAGACGTTCTGCGGTCCGGGCATCCATAGCGTCAGGTCTGGTGGAAACCCGGATCGCTGTGGCATATCCCTGATCCAGGGCCGTTTTGGCGGGGGCCAGTAAATCCACCTGAATTTCAGCAGGCAGGGCGGTAAAACTGCCGCCATAAAAGGCGATTTCCACTTTTCGCTCAGGGTTGACCTGCGACAGGTGGCTGGCTATGATTGCAGCAACCTCTTTGCCGTCGATCTGATGCCGGACGCCGGTGATGGCGGTCTGATCACAAAAGACGCACTGATGCCTGCACCCATAATGGGGTATGAAAATAGGTATGATGTAACGACGCATGTTGATCACCTTTTTTTGCAAAATAAGATGATATATTTTTTTAATGTAGGTTTCGGCTGAAATTGCAATTAGGGCGACCGTTGGTCGCCCTAATTAGTTAATCATCTGTCAGGTTATAGTGCTGCAGAGCCTGTCGTGCGGCTTGCTGCTCGGCTTCTTTTTTACTCTTGCCTGATCCGTTGCCCAGGCGATCAGTATTGACGATGACGGCAACTTCAAAGACCTTATCATGATCAGGGCCGATCTCAGCAGTGACTTCATAGACGATCTTGGCGTCTCCGCCGCGCTGGGCGATTTCCTGAAGCAGCGTTTTATGGTCTTTGGTGTATTCACCGCGTTCGACGGACGATAGATCGTCATGCAGACGCGTTAATACAAACTGACTTGCCGCCGGGAAACCTTGATCCAGGTAAATAGCGCCAATGATTGCCTCAAAGGTATCAGCCAAAATCGAGATGCGGTCCCGCCCTCCGGACGATGCTTCCCCTCTGCCTAATCGCAGATAATCGCCAAGGTTGATCTCCCCGGCCCGGGCGGCCAGGGTCGGTTCGCAGACAATCGTCGCCCGCGCCTTGGTCAATTCACCTTCCGGCAGATCGGGATATCGGCGGAAAAGATAGTCGCTGATAATCAGATCCAGTACAGCATCACCGAGAAATTCGAGGCGTTCGTTGTGAGGCATACTCTCGCGTTTGTTTTCATTGGCGTACGACGTATGGGTCAGGGCCTGTTGCAGCAGCCCGGTGTCGTTGAATGTCGTTCCCAGCTGGCGATATATTGTGGCGAAATTAAGGTGCTTAGACTGGCGCGTCATACGGATTAACCGTTATATTTCTTAACCAGGAGGGTTGCGTTGTGCCCGCCGAATCCAAAGGAGTTGGACAACGCGTAATTAACGACTTTCTTCCGGGCCTGGTTGGGAACATAGTCCAGGTCAAGGTCAGGATCGGGGGTTTCATAATTGATGGTCGGGTGAATGATATCGTTCTGGACGGTAAGCGATGCGGCGATAAACTCGATGCCCCCGGCAGCTCCAAGGAGGTGACCTGTCATTGACTTGGTGGAGCTGATGGCCAGCTTGTAGGCATGTTCGCCGAACAGGGACTTGATCGCCAGAGTTTCATTTTTGTCGTTAAGCGGGGTGGATGTGCCGTGGGCGTTGATATAGTCGACAACGCTGGGCGAAACACCGGCATCTTTGATGGCCAGGGCCATGCATTTGGCTGCCTGTGCGCCTTCCGGGGCCGGTGCGGTGATATGGAAGGCATCGGCGTTGCTGCCGTAACCAACCAGTTCGGCATATATGTGGGCTCCGCGAGCCAGAGCATGCTCCAGGGATTCAATAACAACTACACCGGAGCCCTCGCCCATTACAAAACCTTCACGGTCTTTTTCAAAGGGGCGGGACGCTTTTTCCGGAGCGTCGTTGCGGCTTGACAAGGCTTTCATTGAGCAGAAGCCGGCCAAAGCAGCAGGCGAAATAGTGGCTTCAGTGCCGCCGGTGACCATGACGTCTGCGTCACCGTGCTGGATGATCCTAAAGGCTTCACCGATGGAATTGGTGGCGGTTGCACAGGCTGTTACCACGCACATGCAGGGACCGCGGAGTCCAAAGGTGATCGATACCTGACCGGAAGACATATTGGCAATCATCATCGGAACAAAGAACGGGCTGATGCGGTTAGGGCCTTTTTCGAACAATACTTTGTACTGGTCATGCAAGGTTTCCATACCGCCAATGCCGGTGCCGATGATTGTGCCGATGCGGTCACGGTCTTCGGCTTCCAGGTCGAGCCCGGAATCTTTAATGGCCATTGTCGCCCCTGCCAGGGCAAACTGGGTGCAGCGGTCCATACGTCTGGCTTCTTTTTTGTCCATATAATTCGCTGGATCGAAATCTTTCACTTCGCCGGCGATTTGGGTAGAGTACTCGCTGGCGTCAAAGCGAGAGACTGTGGTGATTCCTGATTTGCCGGCCAAAAGGGCCTGCCAGAAATCATCCTTGCCGATACCGATGGGTGTAACTGCGCCCATCCCTGTCACCACAACTCGTTTTTTCACGTGATTCACACCTCGCGTTATGTATTTATCTCTTCTACTTCTTTAAGTAATCGTGCAAAAATTTCTTTGACTGACAAAATCTCATCTATCTTATGAATATACTCACCGGTGAAAACCAGACCGGTTTCCACGTCCCCCTGCTGGGCGCGAATCAAGGCCTTAACAATACAGAAGTTTTGTTTGCAATGTTTAAGGCAAACATCGCAGGAATCAGGGGTTGCGACAGTACCTTCACGAATTTTCGCAGCATAAGGATTCATTATCGCCTGACCCGGAAGACCAACCGGGCTCTGAATGATAACCACATCCTCAGGTTTGGCCTTGAGATAAAATTCTTTCAAGGCAGGAGCGGCGTTGGACTCCTCGCTGGCCATAAACCTGGTTCCCATTTGAACCCCGGCACAGCCAAGCTTCAGGGCTTCAACAATATCGCGTCCGAAGATCACTCCACCCGCACCAATCACAGGTATCTTCACAGCTTTTAAAATATCAGGTATTAGTGCATGCATGGGTTGATCTGTACCGAGATGTCCGCCGGCCTCTTTCCCCTCGACAACAACAGCTGAAGCCCCCAGGGATTCGGACAGCCTGGCCGCCTTAACAGATGATACAACCGGAACAATAGGTGTGCCGCTTGCCTTGCCGATTGCAAAAACATCACGAGAAAAACCTGCACCCGGGACTACCAGGTCAATCCCGGCGTCAATAGCCGTTTTTACAACATCGGCAAATTCTCTCGCCGCAACCATAATATTTATACCAATGATTCCACCGTCCGCCAACGAACGGGCCATTCTGATTTCATCTCG
>Ga0316228_1000577_pt1 | contig 47591 bp, 42 predicted proteins | sample TBH18021metaG_FD_206005 | JGI IMG/M metagenome (GOLD analysis project Ga0316228, IMG submission 206005) | Freshwater microbial communities from Trout Bog Lake, Wisconsin, USA - TBH18021 | ecosystem: Environmental > Aquatic > Freshwater > Lake > Hypolimnion/Profundal zone | place: USA: Wisconsin... | reverse complement strand
GACCTGCTCCAGCAGGGTCCAGTCGATCGCGTCGCGGCCGGGCTTCTTCTTGATGTAGCCCATCTCGGCGACGGAATCGGTCCGGTCGAGGATGAACTGCGTCTGGTTGCGGGCGTCCACCACCGAGGGCTGCCGGCCCATGGCGAGCTGGGCGTTGCTCATCGAGGTCTTGTAGTAGGAGCCGACGAGCTTGTTCAGGGCGGCCTGGGGGTCGCCCTCCGCCATGGCCTGGGCCTTCATCATGCCCTTGATCAGGGCCTTCACGGCGGCGGGGTTCTTGGCGATCAGCTCGTTGCGGACCGCCAGCACGCAGTCGGTGTAGCCCTTGCCGTAGATGTCGGTGCCGTCGGAGAGTTTGACCGCGCCCTTCACGTCGGTGAGCAGCGCCGTGCCGTAGGGCTCGATGGTCGAGATGATGTCCAGCGCCCCGGCCCGGAACGCCTCCACGGCCTCAGGGGTCGAGCCCATGTAGCGGACGGTGATGTCCTTGAAGGCGACGCCGTTCTTCTTCAGCCAGTCGTAGGGCAGCACCTCGAGCGTATCGAGCTGGAAGGTGCCGAGCGTCTTGCCCTTGAGCTTCTCCGGGCTGTCGAGGCCGGGCTGGGCGACCAGCACGCAGCCCTCGATGCCGCCGCCGGCCACGATCTTCACCGGGGCGCCCGCGTCGTAGAGGGCCATGAAGCTGGTGTAGGGCATCACGCCGGCGTCGACCTGGCCCATGCCGAGGAAGGTGACCTGGTCCGAGAAGGTCGGGGTGTTGACGAAGTCGATGGTGAGCCCGTCATCCTTGGCGAGCTGCATCGCCTCGGCCAGGAAGAAGTTCAGATTGCAGAAGCCGGTGCCGTGGGTCGCCCGGATGCCGGTGGCCGCCGCGGCCGGGCTCGTCAGGCCCGGACCCACCGCCAGGGTCAGCGCGGCGGCGGTCCCGCCAAGGAAGCGCCTGCGGCTGGGCTTGAACCGCGTGAAATCCGGGACGCGATAATCGCCGTGACGGTCGCACATATCGACTCTCCTCAGAGGGCGGATCGCACGATCCGCCGGACGGCGCGTGCCGGTGCTGAAACGGAGGGATCGGAGCTCGGGACAGGCTCAAGGCAGTCGCGGAGATCCGGTCGCCCGGCACCTCACCACATCGACGGCACGCCAACCTCTAGCCGCCGCCGGGGCGACGCTGCGCTGGCGAATACGAACCAAGAAGCGTGCCAGATGCAGGGACCGACCGTATTGGCGGCGCACCTTGCCCGTCGGCGCTGTCGAAGAACTGCACCGCCGTCCTTGCGAGCGGAGCGAAGCAATCCAGCAGCGCCAGGCCTCCGGACGTCGCGCGGCCCTGGGTCACTTCGCTGCGCTCGTGATGACGGACACCGTCTTCGCGCCGCGATTCGACCGGTCCGACGCCCGCGAAAGCAGCTGAATGCCGCCGGCGTATTCAGCCGGGGTCTTTGGACAGTGCCGGACCGGCCTCAGCCGCGCGCGGAGCGCTCCGCCCATTCCCGGCGCAGGATGGCGTACTGCATCGTGTTCTCGAAGATCGGGTTGCCCTGATCGTCGTCCGCGAAGGTGACGAACTCGCGAAACAGGCCCTCGCGGCGCATCGTCAGCGTCTCGCACAGGCGGCGCGAGGCGGCGTTGTCCTCCTCGACATAGGCGTAGAGCCGCCGCGCCTGCCGCTCGGAGAACAGGTGTCCGAACAGAGCGGTCGCGGCCTCTAGGGCGAAGCCCGCGCCGCCGTACGCGGCGTTGAAGTTCCAGCCGACCGAGAACGTGTCGGGCGGTTCGGGCAGGCAGAACAGGTCGCCGATCAGCCGGTCGGACGCCGCCAAACACACGGCCACGTGCTCGTCGTCGCGGCTGCGCCGCAAGGCCTCCGCCGCTGCGTCCGCCGGCGTGTCGAGGCGGCCGCTCAGGAAGCAGCGCGCCCGCGGCCGGTGGAGGTAGTCGAACAGGTCGGCGGCGTCGTCCGGCCTGAAGCGCCGCAGGATCAGGCGGTCGGTCCGGATGGCGATCATGGGGCTCCCGGTCGGGGCCGCGCTACGCGGCCACGAGGTTGAAGGTGCGGTCGGCCGGCGCGAGGCTGACCCGCAGACCCCAGTCGAAGGCGACGAAATCCTGCTCGATCCCGTCGGAGAACACCACGCCGCCCTCGTTCATCCGCGACACCACCGTGAGCGGCGACCCGGCGAACTTGCCGCCGCGCAGGTCGGTGCCGGTGGCGACGCTCGGGAACGGCTCGCGCACCCAATAGCCGAAGGCCGCCTCCTCGATGCCCACCTCCACGGTGAGGTGCGTCGCCTCGCTGATCGAGCGCGCCCAGCCAGTCAGGCCGGTGCCCGAGGCCACGATCAGCCCGCTCGACGAGTGGTCCTCCGCCCGCGCCCCGTCGTCGATGCGGTAGCGTGCCGATTGGTGGCTGCGGTGCCCGACGAAGATCTCGTTCAGGGCGAGCAGCCGCTCGCCGCCGTCGAAGGTCGCCTGCACCATGGTACGCCGCTGGAGGGGTGCGGCGCCGGCCGCGCTGGCGGGCAGGAGCGCGCGCAGGGCCTCGACCCGAGCCCGGGCCAGCACGCCGTCGTAGAGGTCGGGCGCCGGGTTGACGCCGACCACCGGCTGCCCGTCGAGGTACTTGGCGACGTTGGCCACGAGCCCGTCCTGCCCGACGGCCACGACCACGTCCTCGGGGGCGAAGAGGAAGCGGTCGAGGTCGGGGCGCCGCACCAGGGCCTGCCGCCAGTCCAGGGGCACGGCGGACCGGGCCTCGGCGAGCACGGCCTGGAACTGCGCGTGGCGCGCCTCGACCTCGGCGAGCGTCTGGCCCCGGCTCTCCAGGAAGAACCGGACCTGGCCGCGGGTCGCGTGCCGGGCGATGAGCAGCTCGTAATCCGTGTCGCGAATCACGAAGACCACGCGGGGGGTGACGGCCGGCATGGCAGGCCTCCTCAGCGCGGCGCGAGCCGCGCGGGAAGCGCGCCCCGGACCTCGCCGAGGATTGCCGCCAGCAGGTCGGGCGTGACGTTGACGTGCTCGATCGTCTCCAGCTTGCCGGCGAGTTCCCGGGCCGCCAGCCCGAGCAGGACCGCCGGCGGCATGTCCCGGTAGACGGCGGCACGGCGCTGCTCCGCGTCGGCCCGTGCGCCCTCGACGAGCCGGATCCGCTCGGCCTCGGCGGCCGCCTCCAGGCCCCGCGCCTCCGCGACGCCGGCGGCGCGGTCGCGGGCGTTCTCGGCTTCTTGCGCGATCAGCACGGTCTCGCGCCGGGCCAGCTCGGTCTTGGTCGCGAGCTCGTTCTCCGCGATGGCGCGCTCCTTCTCGACCGCCAGGGCGCGCCGCGCGAAGGTCGCCTCGTCGGCCTTCTGCTGCAGGGCCTCGAAGGTCGGCGTCTGCAGGGCGCGCTCCAGCTCGCTGGTCGGCGCGAGGTTGGTGAGCCGCACCGACACCGCCGCGACGCCGATCTCGGCCAGCGCCGGGGCGTCGGACAGCACCCGTTCCAGCACGGCGCGCAGCGGCTCCGGACCCGCGTCGAGGAGGGCGCCGATCGGGCTCGCCCCGAGATATTGCAGCGCCGCCTGGCTGGCGATACCGCCGAGGCGCGCCTCGATCCGCTCGATCGGCTCGCCCTGGAGGCGCCCGGTGCGGAGGTCGATCGAGAAATCGACCCGGCTCGCCAGCAGCTCCGGATCGACGACGTGCCAGCCGATCGTCCCCTGGACCACGACGGTCTGGAAGTCCCGACTGCGGCCGCGGACGAACAGGGTCATCTCGCGGTCGTCGACCGGCACCTCGCTGATGCTGGCGGTCTCGGGCCGGAACCAGAAGACCAGACCCCGCCCGCTCTGCCGGACCCGGCCGTTGCGGAAGCGGATGATGTGGCTGCTCGCCTCGCTCCGGAGCTGAGCGATCACACCGATGTTGCGGACCGTGGCCATGATGGTCTCCTCGAAGCGCTCTCGGCCGAAGCGGACACCGGTTCGGCTCAAGAGAGCGCGCTAAAACAAAGGTTTAGAACTGACCCGACCTGTCGAAGCGGAAGAGTTCGGCGGGGCGGAACGCCGTCCCGGCCTCGCGGGCGCCCGTCGGCGCGATCCAGCCCCGGTCGCGCATGCGGCGGCGGAAGGCGGATTTGTTGAGGGGCGCGCCGCGGATTGCCGCGTGCACGTCCTGGAGCTGCCGGAGGGTGAAGTGCTCCGGGAGCAGCGCGAAGCCGACATCCGTGTAGTCGAGCTTGCCGCGCAGCCGCTTCACGGCCAGCGCGAGGATGTCGGCGTGGTCGATGGCGCGGGGGAGGGGGGGGCCGTCCTCCGCGACGGCCGAGACCGGGCCCCCGGCCTCGCCCGCCCAGGGCACGACCAGCGTCGCCGCCGCGAGCCCGGCGCCGCCCGCCAGGGCCACGGCGAAGGCCGCCTCCGGCAGAAGCGCCAAGTAGGCGACCGAGACGATGCGCATCCGCGGATCCCGGTCCACGGCGCCGAAGGTGTAGAGCTGCTCGAGCCGCGCCCGCCCGATCCCGGCCTTCTCGCGCAGGACGCGCTCCGCGGCGGCGTCGAGGGTCTCGGCGATGCCCACGAACCCGCCCGGCAGCGCCCAGAGGCCGGCCTGCGGCTGCCGGCTCCGCCGCAGCAGGAGAGCCGCGAGCCGCCCCGCCCGGATCCCGAGCAGGACGAGGTCGACCGCCAGGGCGGGCCGCTCGTAGGCCGCCGGATCATAGCCTGCCAGGAACTCGGATTCGGTCATCGGACGATTTCTACTCATATTGAGCATAACTAAGACGCAGGTTGCGCATATGTCAAGCCGGGAGCGGAGCCGTCAGGAAGCGCCGCGGGGCGCACAGCTCCGCACCGGCTCCGCACAGATCCGCCCGGGTCCGACCGGCGGGTGCGGCTCGGGCCTGAGAAAGGGCGAAGCTTCTCGTGGCGGCGCAGCGGCGGGCGCGGGAGCTTCAGCGGCGAGCCGGCCCCGATCCGCCGGCGCAGGAGGATTTCCCGATGCCGTTCTTCGCTCCACGATCCGCGGTCGAGCCCCCCAGCAACGCCGCGCTGTCACCGCTCTTCCTCGCGCTGCTGGCGCTCCTCGTCATGCTCGCCTCGGCCCACGCGGCGCCGGGCCCGGCGCGGGGCGGCCTCACGCTGCGCGGGCCGGCCGGCACCGCGCCGGTCGAGGCCGTCCAGCTCGCGACCGACATCAGCGTCGACGTCAGCGGCCCGACCGCCCGGGCCACCGTCACCCAGGCCTTCCGCAACGTCACGGCGGACTGGGTCGAGGGCACCTACGTGTATCCGCTTCCGGAGGACGCGGCCGTCGACGGGATGAAGCTCGTCGTCGGCGCCCGCGTGATCGTCGCCGACATCCGCGAGCGGGCGGCGGCCAAGCGCGCCTACGAGGCCGCGAAGGCGGCCGGGCAGTCGGCGGCGCTCACCACGCAGGAGCGGCCCAACGTCTTTACCAACGCGGTCGCCAATATCGGCCCCGGCGAGACGGTGCTGGTCCAGATCACCTATCAGCAGACGATCCCCGTCTCCGACGAGACGCGGACGCTGCGACTGCCCCTGGTGGTCGCGCCCCGCTACAATCCCGCCCCTGCCTCCGTGGACGCGGTCTCCCTCGACGGCGCGGCCGGGGCAGCCCGCGACCCGGTTCCGGATCGCGCCCGGATCAGCCCGCCGGTGCTCGACCCCGCCCTGTCGCCGCCGACCAACCCGGTCGCCGTCACCGTGCGACTCCAGGCGGGCTTCGCCGTCGGCGCCGTTCAGAGCGCCACCCACGCGATCCGCGTGACCGAGACCGGCCCGGAGGTGCGCACCGTCACGCTCGCCGAGGGCGTTGTCCCCGCCGATCGCGACCTCGAACTGACCTGGGCGCCGGTCCCGAGCCGGGTGCCCGGCCTCGGCCTGTTCCGCGAGAGCGTGGCGGGCCGGACCTACCTGCTGGCCACCGTGAACCCGCCGGCGATCGAGGCCGACGCGGCCGCCCGGCCGGCGCGCGACGTCACCTTCGTCATCGACAATTCCGGCTCGATGTCGGGCGCCTCGATGCGGCAGGCCAAGGCCGGGCTGCTCGCGGGCCTCGGTCGCCTGACCCCGCGGGACCGCTTCAACGTCATCCGCTTCGACGACACCTGGGACGCGCTGCATCCCGAGCCGGTCCCGGCGACGCCGGCAGCCCTGGCGGAGGCGGAAGCCTTCGTGACCGCCCTGGAGGCCCGCGGCGGCACCGAGATGCTGGCGCCGCTCAAGGCGGCGCTCGCCGATCCCCATCCGGAGGACGGGCGCGTGCGCCAGGTCGTGTTCCTCACCGACGGCGCCGTCGGCGACGAGGAGCGGATCTTCGCGGCGATCCACGCCGATCTCGGGCGCTCGCGCCTGTTCATGGTCGGCATCGGCTCGGCGCCGAACGGCCACCTGATGCGCCACGCCGCCGAGATCGGCCGCGGCAGCTTCACGGAGATCCGCGACCTCGCGCAGGTCGGCGAGCGGACCCGCGCGCTCTACGAGAAGCTGGAATCCCCCGCCGTCACCGACCTGACCGCGACCTTCTCGGTCCCGGGCGTCGCGGTCACGCCGGGCGCGCTGCCCGACCTCTACCGCGGCGAGCCGCTGGTCTTCGCCGCGCAGCTGCCGGGGGCGGACCATGAGACGGTCCACGGGACCGTGACCGTCTCGGGCCGGCTGGGCGGCCGGACCTGGACCCGGACGCTCCCCCTCGCCGGGGCGCGCGCCGGCGCCGGCATCTCCAAGGTCTGGGCGCGCTCCCGGATCGGCGAGACCGAGACGGCGCGCATCACCGGGCGCCTCGGCGCGGACGCGGCCGACGCCGCCATCCTGGCGCTGGCCCTGGAGCACGGCCTGACGACGCGGCTGACCAGCCTCGTGGCCATCGACGCGACCCCGCGCCGCGCGCCGGGCACGCCCCTCGTCGCCGCCGACCTGCCGCTGAACCTGCCGGCGGGCTGGGACTTCGCCAAGGTGTTCGGGACGGACCGGCCCGGCGCCGCGCCCGCCGACGACGGGGCGGCCCGGATCGTGCCGATCCGCGCCGACGGCGCGGCCATCGACCTGCCGCAGACCGGGGCCGGGATCCGGGCGCAGCTCGGCCTGGGCCTGCTCCTCGCCTTGCTGGGTCTCCTGCTGGGCACCGGCCTGACGATCGGCGGCCGGCGGACCGGGGCCACGCGATGAGCCGCCGTCCGGCGACCGGATTGGGGAGGGCGCTGGCCGCCCTCCTCACCCTCGCGGGAATCGGGATGGCGGCACAGGCCGCCTGGATCCCCGCCAAGGCCGCCCTGGCACAGGTGCTGCTGGAGCGCGCCTTCGCCCGCACCCTGGCCGAGGGCCGGCCGGCGCGGCCCTGGCCCTGGGCCGACACCGAGCCGGTCGCCCGCCTCACGGTCGCCGGCCGCAGTTTCGTGGTGCTGCGGGGCGGGAGCGGTCAGGCCCTGGCCTTCGGCCCCGGCCATCTGGACGGCACCCCGGAGGCCGGCGCGCCCGGAACTGCCGTCATCGCCGCCCACCGCGACACGCAATTCGCGGTGCTGGGGCAGCTTAGGCCCGGCGATCCCGTCACCGTGACGGGCCGCGACGGTCGGACCCTGCGCTTTCGCGTCACCGGCACGCGGGTTGCGCGCTGGGACGCCTCGGGCCTCGACCCCCAGGCCCCCGGCCGGCACCTCGACCTCGTCACCTGCTGGCCCCTGGAGGCGCTGCAGGCCGGCCCGCTCCGGCTGATCGTCGAGACCGAGCTGGCCTCGGAGGCGGGGCGTTCCTGACCGGTCGGCGTGGACGGCCAGCTTGGCCGCGCTTGCGCGAATGTGCGGATTCGTGCGGATCTGTGCGGGTCAAGCCCGTGCGAGCCGTGCCTGTGAGCGAGATCGAACTGTCCGCGGCGCAGAGCCGCGCCATTGCCCAGACCGTGCGCGAGGCGCTGGCCCGCCGGCGCATCTCCCGGCAGACGCTGGCCGAAGAGGCCCGGATCAGCATCTCGACCCTGGAGAAGGCGCTGGCCGGCCGCCGGCCTTTCACCCTGGCGACGACGATCCGGCTGGAGGAGGCCCTGGGCCAGTCCCTCCGCCAGGAGACGGGGCGACCGGCTCCGGAGACGGCCCGCCACGCGCCCGACGAGCTCGGCTCCTACTCGCGGGAGAGCGTGGCCTGGATCGAGGGGCGCTATCTCACACTACGGCCGTCCTTCGGGTCGGCGGGTGCGATCTTCGCCTACCGCACCGAGATCGCCTGGGATCCGGACGCGGCCCGCCTCGTGTTCCGCGAGGCCGAGCGGCTCGACGCCCCCTTCGCGCAATCCGGCAGCGTCGCCGTGCCGAGCCAGTCGGGCATGATCTATCTGGTGACCAACTGGCACGGACAGCACCGCCTCGCGGTGCTGTGCCGCCCGAACATCCAGGGCGAGATGTACGGGGTCCTGACCACCCTCCACGCGGGGCGCGGCACCCAGCTGACCCCGGCCGCGGCGCCCCTGGCGCTGCTGCCCGAGCAGGCCGGCGCGCACGGGTACGGGCGGATCGGGCCGGAGGAGCCGGGCTACGCCCCGTACCGGGCCTATCTCGCCCGGGTGCACGAGGACGGCTACGCCACCTTCTTCACGGGTATCGCCTGATAGGACAGAGAGCGGAGAGGCTCGCGGCCGCCCGGCGCGGCGGGCAGGACTGGAGGGGGTGAAGGGAATCGAGCCCTCGTATTCAGCTTGGAAGGCGGATGCATTTAGGACTTCGTTACCCGTCGTACCTCCCGAATTCACGCTGACACCATGACGACATCGCGCTTGTTCTGAGGCGGCGACCCCCTCGCGACGCCAGATGCGCTGAACCCGGTCCTTGCCCACCTGCCAGCCGTCGGCCTGCAGCCGCGCGGTGACGCGGCGGTAGCCATAGCGCCCTTACTCGGATGCCACGGGGATGACGGCGCGGATCAGCGCATCCTCATCGGCCGGCACCTGACCCGCCAAGGAAAGATCGGCCACGAGCCGCCGCAATCGAGCGTTCTCGCGCTCAAGCTCCTTCATCTTTCGCGCCTGATCGACCTGCAGGCCGCCGTACTCCTTGCGCCAGCGTGAGACACTCTGCTCGGAGGTCTCCGCCTCCTTGCACGCCAGTGCTAAGCTTTTGCCCTGGGCCGTCTGCACCTCGATCTGCCGCAGCTTCAGCTCGACCGGCTCCGCGCTCGTCTTCTGACCTCGCCGCATGTCCGACTCCTCTGGTCCTGGCTGATCCTCTCAATCAGTCCGGTCCAAAGCTGGCCGGTCAGGTCAACGTCAATATGACAATTTATTGTCATATTGACGTTCTGTTCCAACGCTCCATATCGGTGGCCATGGGCACGAAGACAGAAGGCAATGCGCGCGACCAAGAGCGCCTCCGGCGGGCCTGGACGGGCCTCGTCATCGAGGTCTTCCGCATGAACGGCGACCTGCTCGCAGCCGGTGATGCGTTGGTCGGCGACCTCGGCCTCACGAGCGCCCGGTGGCAGGTGCTGGGCGCCATCGCGCTCTCGCCCGTGCCGCTGCCGGTCGCCCATATCGCCCGCAACATGGGCCTGACCCGGCAGGCCGTTCAGCGCCTGGTCGACGACATGCGGGCCGACGGCTTCGTCCGCCTCGAACCCAATCCGCATCACCGCAGGGCGATGCTGGTTGTGGCGACGGAGCGGGGCGACGCCGCATATCGCGCGGCCATCGCACGGCAGGAGCGCTGGGCCGATGCCCTCACGTCCGGTCTCTCGGCCGAGGCGTTCGAGGCCGCCGGCACCCTGCTGCGCGAGATGCAGCGGCGGATCGAGGGGTCCGATCCGGCGGCGGCCATCGACACTCAACCCCAGACACAAGGAGCCTGACATGCCCAAGTTCATCGAGATGGACCGGACCGTCACCCTGGCGGACCAACTGAAGGACGAGGGCGGCCCGGTTGTCCTGATCAACACCTTCGTCACCCAGCCCGAAGATGCCGACCGGCTGCTAGCCGCCTGGACGGCCGACGCGAAGGTCATGAAGCGGCAGCCCGGGTTCGTATCGACCCAGCTGCATCGCGGCATCGCCGGCAGCGGGGTGTTCCTGAACTACGCCGTCTGGGACAGCGTCACCGATTTCCGGGCCGCCTTCACCAATCCGGAGTTCCGCGCCCGCCTGTCGGACTACCCCGAGACCGCGACCGTGAGCCCGCACCTGTTCCGGAAGGTGGACGTGCCCGGCATCTGCGCGGCGTAAGCCCATCCGTTCTCCAGCCCGAGGGCCCCATGCCATTCGAAGCGACCACTGAGCCCTTCGACGCCGCAGTCATCGTCGTGGGCGCCGGTCCCGTCGGCCTGACCACGGGGTGCGCCCTGCGCCACCACGGGGTCGATTGCTTGATTCTGGAGGAACGGACCGAGGTCCGGGCGTATTCCCGGGCCAACAACCTCTGGGCACGGCCGCAGGAACTCCTGGCAGCCGTCGGCCTGCGCGACGTAATCGCGGAGCGCGCCTACCCGGTCCGGTTGGTGAACTTCTTCATGAACGGTACGCCGACGACGCCGATCCAGATCGACGACGTTACCAGTCCCCACCCGCAGGTCCTCTACAGCGGGCAGGACGTCATCGAGACGACCTTGATTGAAACCTACGAAGGGCGTGGCGGCCGGATGCAGCGCGGCGGCAAGGTCGTGTCCGTCGCCCAGGACGGCGACGGCGTGACCGTCACGGTGAGACGCGGCGAGGAAGGAACCGAGGAGCGCCTGCGCTGCCGCTACCTCGTCGCCGCCGACGGCGCGAAGAGCACGGTGCGCGACCAGCTGGGCCTGGGCTTCGAGCCCGAGCGGTTCGAGAGCCGGATGAACCGTCAGATCGACGCCAAGCTGTCCTGGCGGCGTTCGCTGGAGCCCGATCAGCTCTGGTTCTTCTACTACGAGCGCGGCTTCTGCGGCGTGATGCCGGTCTGGGGCGGTTATCACCGGCTGTTCTTCCTGGCCGACGACGCGGGCGTGCCGGACCGCGATCCGACGCTCGACGAGATCCAGGCGGTGGCCCGCGAGGTCACGGGCGACGAGACCTTGACGCTGACCGACCCGCAATGGCTGACCCACAGCCGCTTCCAGTACGGCGTCTCGCCGGGATACGCTCGCGGCCGGGTGTTCCTGGCCGGCGATGCCGGGCACCTGTCCCTGCCCATCGGCGGCCAGGGCGTGAATGCCGGCCTGCATGATGCCGTCGAGATCGCGTGGCGGCTCGCGGCGGTGCTGCGCGGGGAGGCGGCCCCCGTCATTCTCGAATCCTACGATACCGAGCGTGGCGGCGAGCACGCCAGGCTCAGCGAGCAGCAGGCAAGGGGCTTCCGCCGGACTGTCTACCGGGGGCCCGTCACGGATGCGGCCCTCGGCCTAGCCGCCAAGGTCGTACCCGGCATCGGCGCCCTGCTCCAGGGCACGGACGACCTGCAGCAGCTCTCGGTCAGCTACCCGAAGAGCCCGCTCAACGAGGACCACCTCTCGGGGGTGACCCATATCCTCCAACGTGGACCGAGGGCCGGCGAGCGGGCCCCCGAGGCCGAGGTGACCCTTGGCGGCCGGACGAGTTCGCTCTTCCCATTCCTCTACAATCCGGACGGGGTGACGACGGGCTGGGCCTTGCTGTGCTTCGACGGGCGGTCACCGGAAGCCGGCGCTTCGCTGCGCGTCGCCATAGTGGCCGTCGCTCCGTGGGGCTGGGTGCGACCCCGTCTCGTCCTGGCGGGCCCCGCCATCGAGGTTGGAGAGGTGCCTGTGTTGTCGGACCTCGACGGAAAGGCACACGGCGCCTACGGCCTGGAAGGCCAGCCGGCGCTCGTCCTCGTCCGACCCGATGGGCATATCGCCTATCGCGACGCGGCCGACCGACCGGAGCGCTTGGCTGCGTACTGCCGAAGGGTCTTCGCCACCAAGAACGCGTCCTAACCCGTAGATCCCGAACGGCCGATGCCTACTGCGGCAGCGTGCAGAGAGCAGGGGCGTCGCGGGAATGGCCGCGATGGGTCGAGAATGTGTGAAAACGCAGAGCCGATATAAGGATCTTCCCAAGAATTACCTGAGCGGCGCCGAAATAGAGGTCTAAACCGCGTCAGAGTCGACCTCCAGCGGGGCTTCACGCTTACCACGCAGGAGATTGTTCTACAATTTCGGCATGCGTTTCCGTTTTCACAAATACTCGGTCGTGAGAAATCTGTCTGCTTTTCCGACCGGCCTGCTCAAGTGCAGCCATTCCGCTTACAGCCAATCCCAGCCGACGGCTTCGCGTCCATCCCGGTCATTCGCGGCTCTTCGGAGGCACCTCCTGAGCGGACGTAGAGCGTCGCAGGTGCCTGCCCGATTCGGTCGCTCAAGGGAAAGTTACGGAGAAATGCACAGCGCACAAGCGAGCAGCTGCTCGCGACGCTCGCGCCGAACAGACTATCTTTGCCTGATGGTGTTTGCGGCCCATTCGGCCGCTTCGGACCGAGATCGTTGCGGCAACGGCTTTATTAGCCGCGGTCAGTGCCGAGGCGAAAGAAGCCTGACCAACTACTGAGGTAATCTCAAGAAGCCCTTCGGCCGCGCATCTCCGCTCGATGCGCCTCAGCCGTTGAATCAGAGCCACCTTGTTCAGAATGCCGCCTCCATGAGTGACCTCTCGGAGCTGCCCGCTCGAGTCCTTCTACATAACCGCCTCGGCGAACGCTTCTCCGACGCCGCCTCGTTGTGCTCCGTGACGGCTCACCCGCAAGAAGCAGCCAAACCAAGGGCGAAAGGATCAGAGCGACGATTTGCACCGTATTCACTAGGCCCTCCCGTCGGTTTCGTTGCAGCTAAAGAACTGGGACAGTGCGCATATCGACTGCTGCGCTCTACCGCGATGCTTCGGCCCTGGTCGCTACCATGCACGGTAAGGAACGCGCCATCGCGCGCCCCATTTTTCATCACCTCGGGCTCGCTCTCAAGCCCGCGATGAATCTCGACACGGATCAGCTCGGAACCTTCTCGGGTGAGATACCGAGACGTGGTGCCCTGCTCGAAGTCGCCCTGCGCAAGGCGCGGCTCGGCATGCGTGCGCCAGGTCTACCGCTCGGGCTCGCCGGCGAGGGCACCTTCGGCCCGCACCCGGCTGTGCCGTTCTTCCGGCGGGCATGGAGCTGCTGGTCCTGGTCGACGAACAACGCGGCTTGGCGGTTCACGAGAGTCTCGTGGCTGAGGCGACGAACTTCGCGCATCACGTCCTTGCGCCGAATGGCGATGCCGGACCTTTTCTGAAGCAGGATGGCTTCCGTCTCATGGCCTGATCGTTCGCCCGAACCCGGACGACCCGCTCCTGGCCATGACCAAAGGGGTCATCTCTCAGGCTGACCGGCAGGTGGCCGTTCGAGACGCTGCAGCCGCCTCGCCGGGCGGTCTGGCGCGCCTGGAAGCCGATATGCGAGCTCATCTCAATCCGACCCGCAAGCACAGTCTGAATGTACGCGCAGAACGCATCGCGCAGCGCCTGGCAAGCCCATGTCCGAAGTGTGCCGCGCCAGGCTTCGGCCGTACAGGGACGCGCGGTGGTCTGATCTGCGAGGCTTGCGGCGAAGCAACGGAGATGGTCGCGGCCGAGGTATTCGGATGCGCCGCCTGCGCGCATCAGGAGGTACGACCGCGAAGCGACGGGTTGAGCCGGGCACCGGTAAACTCATGTCCTGCGTGCAATCCGTGACGACGCAGCCTTCTCCGCCGACAATGATAACGTGCCTCGCATGGGAGCCACCTGCTCTTGGCTCCATTCGCCCCAATCCTGTTCACTCGGTCGTTTCATGCATTTTATAAAACATGTTGTAGCACACAATATATTTTCCTAAAATCGCCGGCTCCAGTACGACTCCTCGCAGCCAAAGCAGCTCTTGAGGAGGATTCCGTGCTCTTGCTCGACCTGCCCCTGCTCGCGCCCGCAGCGCTGTTCGCGGGCGCGGCCGCCTGCTTCTCAAAACCAGGACGTCGCCCCCGAGCCGTACTCCGGCTCGCCGAGATGTCAGCCCTTGCCGCGCTCGCTATCGCTGTCATCTGCGCCGGTATGCTAGCGGCGTCAGGATCCGGTACTGGATCCCTAGTCGGGCTTTACAGCGCAGGTCTCTCCACACGCGTGGACGCGGTCAGCATCACCATGCTTGTCCTCGTCACGTTCATCGGCTGGATCGTGCTGCGGTACGCATCGACTTACCTCGACGGCGAGGATCGGCAGGGCGCGTTTACTGGCTGGCTCTGCCTCACGCTCGCGGCGGTGCTGCTCCTCGTCACAGCCGGCAACCTCGTCCAACTCGTCGCCTCGTGGATCGCGACCAGCCTGTTCCTCCATCGCTTGCTGGTCTTCTACCGCGAGCGTCCCGGGGCGCGCCGCGCCGCGCGCAAGAAGTTCATCACCGCACGGCTCGGCAACCTCGCCCTGATTGTCGCGGCCGCGCTGCTGAGCATAGCCTACGGCACGAGTGACATCGGGCAGATCCTCGGGGCTGCCCGGGCCGGCGAGGGCGGGAGCCTCGCCACCGCCGCCGCCGGCCTGCTCGCGGTCTCCGCCCTGCTCAAGTCTGCTCAGTTCCCGACCCATGGCTGGCTGACCGAGGTCATGGAGACGCCGACGCCGGTCTCCGCCCTGCTCCACGCCGGCGTGATCAACGCGGGCGGGTTCCTGCTCATCCGATTCGCCGACGTCCTTCTCCTCGCCCCCGGCGTGCTCGCGGTTCTCGTCGCCGTCGGCGGTTTCACGGCCCTGTTCGGCAGCATGGTCATGCTGACCCAGCCCTCCGTGAAGACCGCGCTGGCGTGGTCGACGGTCGCTCAGATGGGCTTCATGACCTTCGAGTGCGGGCTGGCCATGTTCCCGCTCGCGCTGCTGCACATCGTAGCGCACTCGCTCTACAAGGCCCACGCGTTCCTGGCCTCGGGCGGCGCCGTCGAGGCGGTCGCGGCGATCCGCCGTCCCGGGTCGGTCGCCATACCCGGCGCGGGGGCCGTCGCGCGCGCCTTCCTCTCCGCCCTCCTCATCTTCGCCGTCGTCGGCTTCGCCTTCGGGCTACCGCACAAGTCGCCTCAGGCCCTCGCTCTCGGCGCCATCCTGATCTTCGGCGTCGCCTACATGCTGGCTCAAGGCTTCGCCGACACGGCACCCCGGGCGCTGACCCGGCGCACCGCGGCCTACGCGGTCGCAACCTCGCTTGGTTACTTCGCCCTCCAGGCTGTCGCGATCCACCTGACCGCGGGCGTGCTGCCGCCTGCACCCCCGCCAGGGGCGCTGGAATGGGCCTTGATCATCCTGGCCCTGCTCAGCTTCGGCCTCGTCGCGGTTCTGCAGGCGATGTTCCCGCTATGGGCCTATCACCCCGCCGCGACCGGGCTGCGGGTCCACCTCGCTAACGGCCTCTACGCCAACGCGGCTTTCGACCGGCTGATCGGTGGCTGGTCGCTGCGCAGCGCTTCCTGACCCGTTCGGAGATCCCACGATGATCGAGATCGTCCATTCCCTCCCGACATCCCACGAGCGCGTGAGAGCCGCGGCCGATGCCGCAGGCCGGCGCATCCCGCCCCTCTGGCCGCTGGCTTCGAGCGTCGCGGTCAACCCGTTCCTCGGGCACACCGGCGAGCCGCTCTGGGCCGCCGCAGCGCAGCTGGCGCGGGTGGCTGGCGCAGCGGTGACCATGCCGCGGAGCTGGTACCGCGACAGGATCGCGTCCGGGTCGATTACGGACGAGGATCTTCAGGAGGCTCTGGCGGACGCGCCCGCTGCCCTGCATCCCGCCGACCTCGCCGCGCTCAAGGTGGCATTAGGTTCGGATGGGCAGCCGGTCAGAGCTGTGCCGACAATGGCCTCGCTCTGCGCGGACGTCTCCGGAACCGACTGGCCAAGCCTGATCGCCGACCGGTTCACCGCCTGGGCGGCCGGCTACTTCGATGAGGGGCAAGCCCACTGGGCCGCTCCGTCCGGCGGAAGCGCCCTCGCGCTCTGGCGGTCCTGGGCCATCCACGACTTGACCCCCGAGATCGCCGGCTTGAGCGGGTTCGCGCGACACGTCTCGGATGTGCCCGACGGAACGCTGCCTGCCCTGGCCCGGGCAACGGCCAAGCTCGGTCTCAGCCCGGATGCGCTTGAGAGCTACTTCCACCAGATGCTGCTGTCACTCGGCGGCTGGGCCCAGTATGCCCGCTACAGGCTGTGGCAATCGGAACTCGCCGGCGGATCTGACGGGATCCTGAGGGACCTGCTGGCCATCCGGGTGATCTGGGAGGAGGCTCTGTTCGCCCGCTACGAGGAGCGGATCGGGGACGCCTGGGCAGCCGCCGCGGCCGAGCACGCGACCCCTGCTCAGCCGACGCGTGACCAAGTCATCGACAGCATTCTGCAGGACGCCGCGGAGCGTGCCGCGCAACGCGCGCTCGCCGCGAGCCTCGCCGATGCTCCACCGGTTACCGCGGGCGGACGCCCGGTCTTGCAGGCGGCGTTCTGCATCGACGTTAGGTCTGAGGTCTTCCGCCGTGCCCTGGAGAGCCTGGATCCCGGCATCCGCACCCTGGGCTTCGCGGGCTTCTTCGGTTTGCCGGCCGCGCATCGCCCGTTCGCGTCGGACGTCGAGGAACGGCGGCTGCCGGTCCTCTTGAACCCGAGCCTGCATACCTGCGCTGGCGGCCCTGCCGCCGCGAGTGCGGATCAGGCCGCCCGTGTCGCAGCCCGTTCGCGCCGCGCCTGGGGCCGCTTCCGACAAGCGGCAGTATCCTCTTTCGCCTTCGTCGAGGCAGCCGGGCCCCTTTATCTCGGTAAGCTCGTGAGCGACTCACTCGGCCTGACCCGGACGCCGACGCGCGGCGAGCCCGCGCCGCGTCTCGATCCTGCGCTCGACCTGACATCCAGGGTCGCGATCGCGTCGAGCGTTCTGCGCGCGATGTCGCTGACGATGGATTACGCACCCGTCGTGCTGCTCGTCGGCCACGGGGCGAACGTCGTCAACAATCCGCACGCGAGCGCGCTGCATTGCGGGGCGTGCGGGGGATACTCGGGCGAGGTGAACGCCCGGCTGCTGGCGCAGCTTCTCAACGACGCGGAGGTGCGGATCGCGCTCCAAGACCGCGGCCTGGACGTACCGCCCGATACGGTCTTCCTTGCAGCACTCCACGACACGACGACGGATGAGGTAACTCTCTACACGGACGATCTCCCGCGCACGGTCGAGCCGCAGAACCTCGCGCGTGTGAGGGCTTGGCTTGCAACGGCAGCAACGATCGCTCGCGGCGAGCGGGTCCTGCGCCTGCCGCGCGCCTCGGACGGCCGTTCTGTCGTGCGCCGTAGCCGTGACTGGGCCGAGACGCGCCCCGAATGGGGGTTGGCCGGCTGCAGCGCCTTCATCGCCGCGCCGCGTCACCGCACGGCGGGCAAACCGCTCGGCGGGCGCGCCTTCCTGCATGAGTACGCGTGGCGGCAGGACACCGGCTTTGGCGTGCTTGAGCTGATCCTCACTGCGCCGGTGGTCGTGGCGAGCTGGATCAGCCTCCAGTACTACGGCTCGACCGTCGCGCCCGACCTGTTCGGCTGCGGTAACAAGCTCCTGCACAACATCACAGGTGGCATCGGGGTCTTGGAGGGGAACAGCGGCCCCCTGCGCGGCGGCCTCGCCCAACAATCCGTGCACGATGGCGAGCGGTACGCCCACGAGCCCCTCCGGTTGGCGGTGTGCATCGAGGCGCCGCGCGAGGCGATCACCGACATCTTGAAGCGACACGCTGAGGTACGTGCCCTGTTCGACAATCGCTGGCTGCACCTGTTCGCGCTCGACCAGGACGGTCGGATGGCGTGGCGCTACGCCGGTGACCTGCAATGGACCGGCTCGGCCGGGGCACCAAATGTCGCGTCGGACTCACCACTGAGAGCCGCTGTATAAGGCGCGCTGCCCACGTCGCCGAGCCGGTTCCGGATCGCCGCCACCTCACCCAGCGTCGGACGCCCCAGGCAGCGATCCGTTCACGGTGACCAGCTCGCGCAGCAGCGGGTTGGGGAAGCGTCTGGTCTGGATGATCGCGTAGAAGCGTTCCGTCACGTCCGGAATGCGGCAGTGCTCGATCAGCAGGCCCGCATTGAGCTCGTCCTGCACGACGATGGGGGGAACGACCGCGACGCCGTCGCCCTCGCGCGCCAGTAGCCGGAGCATGGCCATGTCGTCGACCTCGGCCTGGATGATCGGATGGATGCCCCACAGTGACAGCACGCGGTCGAGCGCCACCCGGATCTCGCTGTCGAGGCTGGGTAGCATCACAGGGACGGTCCGGAGAGCTTCCGGGAAGCGGAGCAGCTCCCCATCCGGCCTGGGCCGCCCCACCAGGCTGACCGGCTGCTCCGCGATGAGGTGGCTGTGCAGGTCGGTGGCTGCATCCCGCCGGACCGCAATGGTCGCGAGGACGACATCGAGGCTGTGCATCTCGAGCTGGGTCAGGAGGTCGTGCATCGTGCCCGAGCGGAGCACGAGCTCGACATCCGGCCGTCCGATCAGCGGCCGGAGAAACGCGAGCTGGAAATTGCGTGACAGCGTCGTCAGCGCGCCGACGCGCAGCACGTGCTGAGCCGTGCGGGGCCGCCCCTGTAGAACCTTGATCAGCTCATCGCCCGTCTCGAAGACTGTGTCGGCGTAGTCGAGCGCGATGCGGCCAGCCTCTGTCAGGATCAGCTTCTTGCCGCGACGTTCGAACAGATCGTGTCCGAGCTGCTGCTCGAGCTTCTGCAACTGAACGGACAGGGCGGACTGCGACAGGTTCAGGAACTCTGCGGCCCGAGTGAGGCTACCCTCGTGCGCGATGCGGTGGAACAGGCGCAAGTGGTGGTAGTTCAGAGCCGTCATTCCCCATATTTACCGAAGCGAATGATTCGCAGCAATATTTGAATTTGTTGCCCACTACGCATTCGCATAGACAATCCTTCTGAATACGGACTGACGAACGTGAAGAACGCGTACGAGCTCGGCTCGCTGAAGCGCTGAGGAGGCCGGTGTGGCCTTGCCCTACGACGACCTGGGTGGAGCGAACCGCCTCGAGCCGACAGTGCGCTTCCTTGTTGGCGACGTTGAGGTTCGCACTTCCGCTGGAAACAATCGCGAAATTTGCATTCTTGCAGAGCGATTTCTACGGCACATGCACGCACGAGGGTTTCGTTCGAAGATCATCGTCGAATGCCAAGACAATCTGAGTCGCCTGAAGATTGAGCGCTACCTTCAGGACATCTCACGCGAACTCGATCTGATGTTCTAATGCGCCTTCAAGGCGAAGCGATTGGCCGGACGTCATCGCGGCGCGGGGGCAGATCCGTCGAACCGAATGAATATCTCGAGATGCGGGCGATGAGACATGCGTGAGATCGTGGCCCTCCTCGACCAGCGTCGGGCGCAGGCCCGCCTCGGAGGCGGCGAGAAGCGCGTCGAGGCGCAGCACAAGCGCGGCAAGCTCACGGCGCGCGAGCGGATCGAACTCCTCCTCGACCACGGGTCGTTCGAGGAATTCGACATGTTCGTGCAGCACCGCTCCACCGATTTCGGCATGGAGAAGCAGAAGATCCCCGGCGACGGCGTCGTCACCGGCTGGGGCACCATCAACGGCCGCACCGTCTTCCTGTTCTCCAAGGACTTCACCGTGTTCGGCGGCTCCCTGTCGGAGGCGCATGCCCAGAAGATCGTGAAGGTCCAGGACATGGCGCTCAAGATGCGCGCCCCGATCATCGGCATCTTCGATGCCGGCGGCGCCCGCATCCAGGAGGGCGTCGCCGCGCTCGGCGGCTACGGCGAGGTCTTCCGCCGCAACGTCATGGCCTCCGGCGTCATCCCGCAGATCTCGGTGATCATGGGACCGTGCGCGGGCGGCGACGTCTACTCGCCGGCCATGACCGACTTCATCTTCATGGTCCGCGACACGAGCTACATGTTCGTGACCGGCCCCGACGTGGTGAAGACCGTCACCAACGAGGTCGTGACCGCCGAGGAACTCGGCGGCGCCAAGGTCCACACGACAAAGTCGTCGATCGCTGACGGCTCCTTCGAGAACGACGTCGAGGCGATCCTCCAGATCCGTCGCCTGCTCGACTTCCTCCCGGCCAACAACATCGACGGCGTGCCGGAGCTCGAGAGCTTCGACGACGTGAACCGGCTCGATGCCTCCCTCGACACGCTGATCCCGGACAATCCGAACAAGCCCTACGACATGGGCGAGTTGATCCGCCGGGTTGTCGACGAGGGCGACTTCTTCGAGATCCAGGCGGCCTACGCGCGCAACATCATCACCGGCTTCGGCCGGATCGAGGGCCGCACCGTCGGCTTCGTGGCCAACCAGCCGCTCGTGCTGGCGGGCGTGCTCGATTCGGATGCCTCGCGCAAGGCCGCCCGCTTCGTGCGCTACTGCGACGCCTTCGGCATTCCGATCGTCACCTTCGTGGACGTTCCGGGCTTCCTGCCGGGCACGGCGCAGGAATACGGCGGCCTGATCAAGCACGGCGCCAAGCTGCTGTTCGCCTATTCCCAGGCGACCGTGCCGCTGGTGACAATCATCACCCGCAAGGCCTTCGGTGGCGCCTACACCGTCATGGCGTCGAAGCACGTCGGCGCGGACGTGAACTACGCGTGGCCGACGGCGCAGATCGCCGTGATGGGCGCCAAGGGTGCGGTGGAGATCATCTTCCGCAGCGAACTCGGCGATCCGGAGAAGATCGCGGTGCGCACGGGCGAGTACGAGGACCGGTTCCTGTCGCCGTTCGTGGCGGCAGAGCGGGGCTATATCGACGAGGTGATCATGCCGCACTCGACCCGGCGCCGGATCGCCCGCGCGCTGGGCATGCTGCGCACCAAGAAGATGGAGCAGCCCTGGAAGAAGCACGACAACATCCCGCTCTGAAGCAGCATCGTCGTCGACTGGCCAAACTGGGAAGCGGAGCTCGGAACCGTGAGCCAATGGCAGCAGGAATACCGTGGCTGGCGCATCTGGCAGGATCGTTCGGCTTTCTATGCGCGCGAACCCGCTTGCCGCTATTCAGCCTGCACGCTCACTGCCACCAGCCTTTGCCGTCTATGGACCGGCGTTGATGCGGTCGAGCGCTCTTATGCTGGGGAGCCCGCACCGATCTGGTACCTGTTTGCGTTGACCTATCCTGAATTCGGCCCAGTTGACCTCAGTGCCGCCTACGACTCCGATCCCACGAATATTTACCGCGCTCGAATTACTTAGTTGGCTTAGCTTCGAAAGCGCGGGTTTCTGATAAATGACGCCTTCTTTATATGGAGCGGCAACTGATCTTGGACGCCGGCCGTGGTTGGTGCCCGTGACCTGCCAGTCTTGTGTCCGGCCTGTCGATGCGGTCGTTCATGTTGACCGCTGGCCCTGATGGTATCCGCCAACTGGGTCCCACTCTGCTTTGCGGGCTGTGATGGCCTGGACATTCGGCGGGGTGTCCCGGCTCCCGTGAAGGAACGGCGGCGGCGCCCGCGAGCACCGATCACGGACTCGTGATTCGGCCTAGAGCAGCGGCCTGGCAGCCTCGGGAAAGCTGTACGCGTGTTGTATGAGGCCGCATCGCCGCCGGCAAAACAGCCAAGTCAGAGCTGTCTTAAATAGCGATCAGGGCTCGCGGAATTGGGCTGGAGCGGGTGAAGGGAATCGAACCCTCGTATTCAGCTTGGAAGGCTGCTGCTCTACCATTGAGCTACACCCGCGCGGGCGGACCGTTAGCATGCCGCCGGGCTCATGAGAAGGTGGGCTCAGCCGAGCCCGAGCGCAGCGCGGGCCTCCGCGGGCGTGGCGACGCGCCGGCCATGCCGGGCCACGGCCTCGGCGGCGAGCCCGACCAGCTCGGCGTTGCTGGCGGCCAGTCGGTCCTTCGTCACCCGGATGTTGTCTTCCAGGCCGGTGCGCACTGCGTCGGCACCGCGGGCGAGCGCCCAGTCCATCACGATCGCTTGGTTGCGGCCGATTCCGGCCGCGGTCCAGGTCGCCTGCGGCAGGATCCGCCGCGTCTCGGCGAGCAGGATGTCGAGGAGGTGCTCCTCGGCCGGCATCGCATTCTGGACGCCCATCACGAATTGCACGTGCGGGCGGGCGTCGATCAGGCCCGCCTCCACGAGGCGCTTGGCGCCGTGCAGGTGCGAGAGGTCGAAGATCTCGATCTCGGGCCGGACGCCATACTGCTTCATCTGGCTCGCGAGATCGCTCACGAGGCTCGCGGGATTCTCGTAGACGATGGTGGGGAAGTTTACCGAGCCGGTGGACAGGGAAGCCATATCCGGCCGGTGCTTGAGCGAGAGGCCGCGGGCGGCCGGGTCGCGCCCGCGCCCGCCCGTCGAGAACTGCACGATCATCCCCGGGCAGTGCCGGCGCAGCCCCTCCTGCACGGCGGCGAACTTGTCGGGGTCGGAGGAGGGCGACTCGTCGTCGTTGCGCACGTGGATGTGGCAGAGCGTGGCGCCCGCCTCGAAGGCCCGATGCGTCGACTCGATCTGCTCGGGCACGGTGACCGGAACGGCCGGGTTGTCGGTCTTGCGCGGCACCGAGCCGGTGATCGCAACCGCGATGACCACGGGCGCCTCGCTCCGGGATCCTGCCATTCGCCTGTCCTCCCTGCCTCATCCGGCTTCCTCAACTGCGATAGCGCCGCGGAACCCGGATCTGAACCGCCCGGCGCGGGCGGCAGGCCCGTGTGCGCGACATCCCCGGCCAGATGACAGCCCGGACTTCCGTCGTGCCGGACTTGTGTCTTGCCGGCGCTTGCCGCACCTCTCGGCCCGCGAGGCACACGATGAACGACACCGTCCTGGTCCTGAACGGGCCGAACCTGAACCTGCTCGGCAAGCGCCAGCCGGAGATCTACGGCCACGAGACCCTGGCCGACGTCGAGGCCCTGTGCCGCGAGACCGCCGCGGGCTTCGGCCTCGCAGTCGATTTCCGGCAGAGCAACGCCGAGCACGTGCTGATCGACGCGATCCATGCGTTCCGCGTCGGCTCGGCCGGCATCGTCATCAATGCGGGTGCCTACACCCACACCTCGGTGGCGCTCCTCGACGCGCTGAACACCTGCGAGGTGCCGGTGATCGAGTGCCACATCTCGAACGTCCACCGGCGCGAGGCCTTCCGCCACCATTCCTACATCTCGCTCGCCGCGACGGCCGTGCTGGCCGGGTTCGGGACGCACGGCTACGCGCTTGCCATCCGCCATCTCGCGCATCTGCGGGCCGGCAAGCCCCTGCAGGCCGACAAGACCGCTTGAGGCGCGGATAGCGCCGCGATCAGGGTTGACGCTGGCAGAGACAGGGCGGAGGAGGGCGGTCAGGCCCAATTCCCACGCGCTCGTCCCGGCCGGACCGGTCCTGAGGTCCCCGGAGAGCGCTTCGAGCGGAGCGCGCACGCCGCATGACCAGTCCCTTCCTGCCCCTCGACCGGACAGTGATCGCCCGCGAGGCGGCCAAGATGTTCCTCGAGATCGGCGCGGTGCTCTTCTACAAGGACGAGCCGTTCAAGTTCACCTCCGGCTGGGCGAGCCCGGTCTACACCGACAGCCGGAAGATCATCTCGTTCCCGCGCCTGCGCTCGACGCTGATGGATTTCGCCACCGCCACGATCGTGCGCGAGATCGGCTACGAGAAGCTGACCCACATCGCCGGCGGCGAGACCGCCGGCATCCCCTTCGCGGCCTGGATCGCCGACCGGATGATGCTGCCGATGCAGTACATCCGCAAGAAACCCAAGGGCTTCGGCCGCAATGCCCAGATCGAGGGCGAGATCGTCGAGGGCGCCCGGACGCTGCTGGTCGAGGACCTCGCCACGGATGGGCGCAGCAAGGTCAATTTCTGCAACGCCCTGCGCGAGTCCGGCGCCCAGGTCGATCACTGCTTCGTGCTGTTCTATTACGACATCTTCCCCGACAGCGCCGCCCTGATGCAGGAGATCGGCATCAAGCTTCACTACCTCACCACGTGGTGGGACGTGCTGGCGGTGGCCAAGGAGATGGGTACCTTCGACCCGAAGACGCTTGCCGAGGTCGAGAGCTTCCTCAACGCCCCGGCGGAGTGGTCGGCCGCCCATGGCGGCATCTCCGCCTTCGGTCAGGCCTGAGGGGGATCGCGATGGGCGTCGCCGAGCTGTTTCCCGCCGAGCGCCAGGAGGCGAAGCCGGTGGATCGGATCACGATCCGCCGACCGGACGACTGGCACATCCACCTGCGCGACGGCGCGATGCTGAAGGCGGTGCTGCCCTACACGGCGGCGCAATTCGCCCGGGGCATCATCATGCCGAACCTCGTGCCGCCGGTGACGACGGTCGCGGCCGCGCAGGCCTATCGCGAGCGGATCCTCGCCGCGCTGCCCGCCGGCCTGGACTTCACGCCGCTGATGACCTGCTATCTGCGGGACGACACCGACCCCGACGAGATCGAGCGCGGCTTCAAGGACAAGGTCTGGGTCGCCGCCAAGCTGTACCCGGCGGGCGCGACCACGAACTCGCATGCGGGCGTCACCGACCTCCTCGGGATCGCGCCCGTGCTGGAGCGCATGGAGCGGATCGGAATGCCGCTCCTGATCCACGGCGAGGCGACCGATCCGGAGATCGACATCTTCGACCGCGAGGCCGCCTTCATGGAGGGCAGCCTGATCCCGCTGCTCGGCCGCCATCAGGGGCTGAAGGTCACCGTGGAGCATGCCACCACGGCCGAGATCCTCGACGTGGTCCGGGAGCACCGGAGCCGGTGCGCGGCCACGATCACGCCGCACCACCTCGTGATCAACCGGACGCACATCTTCCAGGGGGGCTTGCGCCCGCACCTGTACTGCCTGCCGGTGGCCAAGCGCGAGCGGCACCGGCTGGCATTGCGCGCGGCCGCGACCTCGGGCGAGGCCTGCTTCTATCTCGGCACCGACACCGCCCCGCATGTCCGCGGCGCCAAGGAGGCGTCCTGCGGCTGCGCCGGCGTGTTCTGCGGGCCTTCCGCGCTCCAGACCTACGTGCAGGTCTTCGACGAGGAGGGGGCGCTCGACAAGTTCGAGGCCTTCGCGTCGCTCAACGGCGCCCGCTTTCACGGGCTGGAGCCGAATGCCGGGACCGTCACCCTGGAGCGCCGGGAGAGCCGCATCGCCGAGGCCGTCGCGGTCGACGACACCGCGGTGGTGGTGTTCCGCGGTGAGGAGACGCTGCCCTGGTCGGTGGCGTGACCGCTTCAGCAAGGCCGCCAGCCGTCACCGCGAGCGCAGCGAAGCGACCCAGGGCAGCGCGACATCGGTGATCGTCGCGCGACACCGGATTGCTTCGCCGCGCTCACAAAGACCGACATCGGCAATCCATCCTTCGAGCGAAAGCCATCTTTGCCTGGATCCAACCTCCGGGTACCGATCGTCCGTCGATCCGGAGGAGGGTAAGATGCAGGACGCGCGACAGGACGGCATCACCGCGCTCGGCGCGGTGGACCTCGCCGCCGCCATCCACGGCCGGGTGATCTCCTGCGTCGAGGTGATGCGCGCCTATCTGGAGCGGATCCACCGGATCAACCCGCAGGTGAACGCCCTCGTGGGCCTCGCCGACGACGCCGCGCTCCTGCGGGAGGCAGAGGCCGCCGACGCCGCGCTGGCGCGGGGGGAGGCCGTCGGGCCGCTGCACGGTTTCCCGCTGGCCGTGAAGGATCTCGACCCGGTCCGCGGCCTGCGCTTCACGCAAGGCTCGCCGATCTTCGCCGACCGGATCGCCGACACCGACTCGATCATGGTGGCTCGCCTGCGCGCCGCCGGGGCGATCTTCATCGGCAAGACCAACGTGCCTGAGTTCGGCCTCGGCTCGCACAGCTTCAACCCGGTCTACGGCGCCACCGGCAACGCCTACGTTCCGGACAGAACCGGGGGCGGGTCGAGCGGCGGGGCCGCAGTGGCGGTGGCCCTGCGGATGCAGCCGGTCGCCGATGGCAGCGACCATGCCGGGTCGCTGCGCAATCCGCCGGCCTTCAACAACTGCTACGGCCTGCGCCCGAGCTGGGGCCGGATCCCCGCGGAGGCCAAGGACGTGTTCAGCCCCGGCCTCGGCGTGCTCGGCGCCATCGGCCGTACGCCCGCCGATATCGGCCTGATGCTCTCCGTCCAGGCGGGCTACGACCCGCGCTGCCCGAACGCCATCCGGCAGGATCCCCTGGCCTTCGCGAGCCCGCTCGCCCGCGACTTCCGCGGGACGCGGATCGCGTGGCTCGGCGATTGCGGCGGCCAGATCCCGTTCGATCCCGGCGTGCTCGAACTCGGACGCTCGGCCCTGGCGACATTCGCGGAGATCGGCTGCACCGTCGAGGAGGCGATGCCGCGCTACGACATGGAGCAGCTGTGGCAGGATTGGCTGGTGCTGCGGGCCTTCACGGTCGCGGCGAATCTCCGCCCGTTCTACGATGAGCCCCGCCACCGGGCGCTGCTGAAGCCGGAGGCCGCCTGGGAGGTGGAGCGTGGGCTGGCGCTCGGCGCCGACCAGATCATCGCGGCCCTGGAGGGGCGCACCCGCTGGTACGAGACCCTGCGCCGCTTCATGGAGGCCTACGACTACGTCGTCATGCCGAGCGCCCAGGTCTTCCCGTTCGACAAGACCCTGCGCTGGCCCGAGACGGTGGGCGGCCACGCGATGGACACCTATCACCGCTGGATGCAGGTCACGATCCCGGCGACGATGTCCGGCCTGCCCGCCCTTGCCGTGCCGGCCGGGTTCGGGGCGGCCGGGTTGCCGACCGGCATTCAGATCGTCGGACCGAACCACGGCGAACTCGCCTGCCTGCAACTCGGCGCCGCCTACGACGCGGCCAGCAACTGGGTCCGTCGCTATCCGCCGTCGCTGAACTGAGCGGTCCCGCGTCGCGGATTGTTCTTGTGCTGGGTCGCAGTCCGCTTCCGCTGCATGCGCCCGGGAACGGGTGTCGCGTTTCATGCTCAAGCGCCACCCTCGCCCGGACAGGTGGAGCGCCAGCGGACCGTCATCCGGGACACAGCGCCGTGAGCGCCGCATAGCGGCGCAATGACCGAACCGGCCCGAATGCACGGATGCGTTGACCGGCCCCGCGCTCTCCGCTAAGAGGCCCGACACTTCGCGTGCCGACCATGATCCAGTTCCGAATCATGCGGACGCCGCGAGGCGAGTTCGGATATCCGATGACCACGATCCTTATTGTAGCGGTAGCGTCACCGACGGGGCGGCCCTAAGCGAGGGTCGCGATCTGAGCGGTGGCGCATGCAGGGTCCCTCGGGGCCCTTTTTTGTTGCCCGCTCCGGGGCAGCACGGGATCGGCGCAGACGGGTTACCGACGCGGAAGGCACGTTCGGGCGAGGCGGAGACCGCCCCGCGGGACGAGGGTGCGTGAGAGAGGACGGGGCAGGGCGGCGGTCGTGGACCGCCGTGGCTCCGGAGAGCGCGAGGAGACGAGCATGAGCGGCGAGGTCATGACCGGGGCCGAGATGGTCATCCGGGCCTTCCAGGATCAGGGTGTCGATACGCTGTTCGGGTATCCGGGCGGCGCCGTACTTCCGATCTACGACGCGCTCTTCCACCAGAACGCCGTCAAGCACATCCTCGTCCGCCACGAGCAGGGCGCCGTCCACGCCGCGGAGGGCTATGCCCGCTCCTCCGGCAAGGTCGGCTGCGTCCTCGTCACCTCGGGCCCCGGCGCCACCAACATCGTCACCGGCCTCACCGACGCGATGCTGGATTCGATCCCGCTGGTCTGCATCACCGGCCAGGTCCCGACGCATCTGATCGGCACCGATGCCTTCCAGGAATGCGACACGGTCGGCATCACGCGCCACTGCACGAAGCACAATTACCTGGTCAAATCGATCGACGACCTGCCGCGCATCCTGCACGAGGCGTTCTACGTCGCGGCGAATGGCCGTCCGGGGCCGGTCGTCGTCGACCTGCCCAAGGACATCCAGTTCGCCTCCGGCCTCTACGAGCGCCCGGAGATCGCGAGCCACAAGACCTACCGGCCGGCCGTGAAGGGCGATCCCGACCGGATCCGCGCGGCGGTCGAGCTGATGGCGACCGCGCGCCGGCCGGTCTTCTACACGGGCGGCGGCGTGATCAACTCCGGTCCCGAGGCCTCGCGCCTGCTGCGCGAGCTCGTCCGCGAGACCGGCTTCCCGGTCACCTCGACCCTGATGGGGCTCGGCGCCTATCCGGGCACGGACGCGAAGTTCCTGGGCATGCTCGGCATGCACGGGACCTACGAGGCCAATCTCGCGATGCACGAGTGCGACGTGATGATCTGCGTCGGCGCCCGGTTCGACGACCGGATCACCGGCCGGCTCGACGCGTTCTCGCCGTTCTCGAAGAAGATCCACATCGACGTCGACGCCTCCTCGATCAACAAGGTCGTGAAGGTCGATGTCGGGATCGTCGGCGACTGCGCCTCGGTGCTGGCCGACATGCTGGAGGCGTGGCGCGCCCTGCCGTCGCGGCCGGACAAGTCCAACCTCGAGCCGTGGTTCCAGAAGATCGCGACCTGGAAGGCGCGGGACTGCCTCGCCTACTGGCCGTCCGGCACGATCATCAAGCCGCAATACGCGGTCCAGCGCCTCTACGAGGCCTGCAAGAGCCGCGAGACCTACATCACCACCGAGGTCGGCCAGCACCAGATGTGGGCTGCCCAGTACTTCAAATACGACGAGCCGAACCGCTGGATGACGTCGGGCGGCCTCGGCACGATGGGCTACGGCCTGCCGGCCGCGATCGGCACGCAGCTCGCCCATCCGAACGGGCTCGTCATCGACATCGCCGGCGAGGCCTCGATCCTGATGAACATGCAGGAAATGTCGACGGCGGTTCAGTACCGGCTGCCGATCAAGGTGTTCATCCTGAACAACGAGTATATGGGCATGGTCCGGCAGTGGCAGGAGCTGCTCCACGGCTCGCGCTACTCGCAGAGCTACTCGGAGAGCCTGCCGGATTTCGTGAAGCTCGCGGAGGCCTACGGCGCCAAGGGCATGCGCTGCGAGAAGCCGGGCGATCTCGACGGCGCCATCGCGGAGATGCTCGCTTACGACGGCCCGGTGATCTTCGACTGCATCGTCGACAAGACCGAGAACTGCTTCCCGATGATCCCGTCGGGCAAGGCGCATAACGAGATGCTCCTGTCCGATTACCTCGGCGAGACCGGCGTCGAGCTCGGCGACGTGATCTCCGAGGAAGGCAAGATGCTGGTGTGAGGGGGGGCGGCCCGGCGTCACCGCCGGGCCGCGATCCGCCGCTGCGGCGGCGATGGGTCGAACGACGAGGACAAGGCCGGCGATGAACGCGATGAACACCCACTACCCCGATGCCGTCCGCGTTGAGCCGGTGAACCGGCACACGCTGGCGGTGATCGTCGACAACGAGCCCGGCGTGCTCGCCCGCATCTCGGGCCTGTTCTCCGGCCGCGGTTACAACATCGAGAGCCTCACCGTCTCCGAGACCGAGGAGGCACGCCACATCTCGCGCCTCACCATCGTGACCACGGGCACGAACGCCGTGATCGAGCAGATCAAGGCGCAGCTCGACCGGCTGGTGCCGGTGCACCGGGTCGTGGATCTCACGCTCCAAGGCAACGCGCTGGAGCGCGAGATCTGCCTCGTGAAGGTGAAGGGCGAGGGCGAGCACCGCAGCGAGGCCCTACGTCTGGCCGCCGCCTTCGGCGCCAAGACCCTCGACGCGACGCTCAACTCCTTCGTGTTCGAGCTGACCGGCGCCACCGAGGAGATCGACCGGTTCGTGCGCCTGATGAGCGTGATCGGGCTGGTGGAGATCTGCCGCACTGGCATCAGCGCCATGGGGCGCGGGGCCGAGCCGCTGTAGGATCCGGCCGCCCGGATCTGCTGTTATGCCCCGTCCCCGCAGGAGGCGGAGCGATGGAAGCCAAGTTCATTCGCTGGGGTGACGATCTCGCCGTGCGGCTGAGCAGCGCGGAGGCTGAGGAACTCGGCATCCGCGAGGGCGAGACCGTGGAGATCGTCTCAAAGCGCCCCCCGCAGCCCGAGCCGACGCAATGGGCCGGGCGCCGGTATGTCGATGGGCTGCCGGTCTACACCCTTGAGGAGATGGTGGCCGAGATGCGCCGTCTCGGCCCCGATTTCGAACCGCCTACGGTGGATTGGGGGCCGGATGTCGGCTCCGAGATCATCGATGACGATGATCCCCGTTGATCCGTTGCATCAGCCGGGAGACCTGATCCTCGTCGAGTTCGGTCCGGTTCGCGGCACCGAGCAGGACGGCCGCCGCCCGGCCCTGATCGTCTCGGAAGCTCTGATGAATGCGGCCACGCGCCGTGTCATCATCTGTCCGATCACCAGCAATATCGAGCCCTGGCCAACCAAGGTCATGCTTCCGGTCGGTCTGCCTGTCCGCGGCGCAGTGCTGACGGATTAGGTCCGATCCATCGATCAGCGGGCGCGTATCTTGAGACGTCTCGGCGTTGCTCCGGCTGCGGTTCTCGCCGAAGTTCGCCACCAGATCGCGAAACGGCTCGGGCTTTGACGCGGCACGCTGTATAGCGGTCCCATGACCGCCCGCACCCTCTACTACGCCCCCGGCGCCTGCTCGCTCGCCGCCCACATCATCCTGGAGGAATCCGGGCTGCCCTACGAGGGCATCAAGCTCGACCTCGCCGCGGGCGACCAGCGCCGGCCGGAATACCTCGCGATCAACGATCGCGGCCGCGTGCCGGCGCTGACCGAGGATGGCTGGGTGCTTACCGAATGCGCGGCCATCATGCGCCACGTCGCCCGTCAGGTGCCGGACACGGGGCTGTGGCCCGCCGACCTGCGGGAACAGGCCGCCGCGGACGAGTGGCTCGGCTGGCTCGCCTGCAACCACCATATCACCTACGCCCATATCCGCCGCCCGGAGCGCTACACGGACGACGAGAGCGCCTTTCCAGGCATCAAGACCAAGGCCGCCAACACCTACGCCGATCTCGCCACCATGACCGAGGTGCGTCTCTCGCACGGCAACTGGGCGGTGGGCGACCGCTTCAGCGTGGTCGACGCCTACCTGATGGTCTTCTGGTTCTGGGCGAATGGCCCGACGCTCCGATTCGACATGGCCGGTCGCTTCCCGGCCTGGACCGCCCATGCCCGGCGGGTGGCCGAGCGCCCGGCCGTCCAGGCTGTCTTCGCCCGCGAGGGGCTGCCGCTCCCGCGCTGACACGGTCGGGGCGCGGCACCCTCTTGCCGCGGCCCACGAATCGGCCTAGAGCGCGTACCGTACGGTACGGTACGCCTTTCGAGATGATGCAGGCCAGCGCCACAACAGAGCGGGAAGCGCCCTCGGCACGCCAGCAGGCGGTGCTGGACGCCGTGCTCGGCCTCATGGTCGAGGACGGCGAGCAACTGACCATGGACGCCGTCGCGCGCCGGGCGAGCTGCTCGAAGGAGACGCTCTACAAGTGGTTCGGCGACCGGGACGGGTTGCTGACCGCGACGGTGCGCTGGCAGGCCTCGCGGGTCCATGCCGGGCACGACGCCGCGCAGGTGCTCGACGGCGCGACCCTGCGCGAGCGCCTGCAGGATTTCGCCGTCACGTGGCTGGAGGTCATCACCGGCCCGACCTCGGTGGCGCTGAACCGGATCGCCATCGCGCATGCCGGGTCGCACAAGAGCAATCTCGGCGGCATCGTCCTGGCGAACGGGCGCTTTGCCATCGGCGAGCGGGTGAAGCCCGTGCTGGAGGCGGGGCGTGCCGCCGGCCTGTTGACCTTCGCCGACAGCGAGGCCGCCTTTCGCACCTTCTTCGGCCTCGTCGGCCGGGATATTCAGATCCGACTTCTGCTCGGCGAAACCCTCGATTTCGACGGGGCCGAGATCCGGCGCGATGCGGGGCGCGCCGTCGAGCAGTTCCTGGCCCTCTACGGCCAGGCCAAACCCGACCCGAACCACCAGGACTGACGAGGAGACAGACATGCGGGTGTATTACGATCGCGACGCCGACCTGAACCTGATCAAGGGCAAGAAGGTCGCCATCGTCGGCTACGGCAGCCAGGGCCACGCCCACGCGCTCAACCTGCGCGATTCCGGCGTGAAGGACATCGTCATCGCGCTGCGCGAGGGCTCCGCCACGGCCAAGAAGGCCGAGCACGAGGGCTTCAAGGTCCTGTCGGTCGCCGAGGCCGCCAAGTGGGCCGACGTGGTGATGATGCTCACCCCCGACGAGCTGCAGGGCGACATCTACCGCGAGTCCCTCGAGGGCAACATGAAGCAGGGCGCCGCGCTCCTGTTCGCCCACGGTCTCAACGTCCACTTCAACCTGATCGAGCCGCGCAAGGACCTCGACGTCCTGATGGTCGCCCCGAAGGGCCCGGGCCACACCGTGCGCTCCGAGTACCTGCGCGGCGGCGGCGTGCCGACCCTGATCGCCATCGCGCAGGACGCCTCCGGCAACGCCCACGACCTCGGCCTGTCGTACGCCTCGGCCAATGGCGGCGGCCGCGCCGGCATCATCGAGACGACCTTCAAGGAGGAGTGCGAGACCGACCTGTTCGGCGAGCAGGCCGTGCTGTGCGGCGGCCTCGTCGAGCTGATCAAGGCCGGCTTCGAGACGCTGGTCGAGGCGGGCTACGCCCCCGAGATGGCCTATTTCGAGTGCCTCCACGAGGTGAAGCTGATCGTCGACCTCATCTACGAGGGCGGCATCGCCAACATGAACTACTCGATCTCCAACACGGCCGAGTACGGCGAGTACGTCACCGGCCCGCGCATCGTCACGCCGGAGACCAAGGCCGAGATGAAGCGCGTGCTGAACGACATCCAGTCGGGCACCTTCACCCGCAACTGGATGCTGGAGAACAAGGTCAACCAGACCTCGTTCAAGGCGACCCGCGCCAAGCTCGCCGCCCACCCGATCGAGGAGGTCGGCGCCAAGCTCCGCGGCATGATGCCGTGGATCTCCGAGAAGGCGCTGGTCGACAAGACCCGCAACTGATTGTTTCGGATCGCGCGGCCGGGCTCTGCTCGGCCGCGCTTGAGGGCCGGTCGCGCGAAGGCGTGGCCGGCCCTTCGCGTTCCGGGTTGTCCGGCACCGGAAATCCCGGCCATAAGCCCGGCAGCGGTCTCGCCTGCACGAGGACCGGCAAGCGGAGAGGACACCCATGGCATCGCTCTATTCCGACGCGCACCGGGCGCTGCAGGAGGAGTTCGGCACCACCAAGCTCGCCGTGCGCCTCGACGAGGACTGGGTCCACGAGAGTATCCAGCCGGACGAGGCCGCCTTCATCGGCTCCCGCGACATGTTCTTCCTCTCGACCGTCGATCCGGACGGCATGCCGACCGTCTCCTACAAGGGCGGCCCCACGGGCTTCGTGAAGGTGCTCGACGCCGGCACGCTGGTGTTCCCGGGCTTCGACGGCAACGGCATGTTCTACTCGATGGGCAACATCGAGGGTCAGGCCAAGGTGGGCCTGCTGTTCATCGACTTCGAGACGCCGCACCGCATCCGCGTGCAGGGCCACGCGACGCTGCTGCGCGACGACGCCCTCATGGCCGAGTACACCGAGGCCAAGTACCTCGTGAAGGTCGCGGTCACCAAGATCTGGATCAACTGCCCGCGCTACATCCACAAGTACCAGAAGCTCGAGCAGAACAAGTACGTGCCGCGGCCCGGCCGCGAGACCCCGCTCGCCGCCTGGAAGCGCCTCGACCTCGCGGGCGACGTGATCAGCGACGCCGACAAGGCCCGGGTCGCGAAGGAGGGCAAGCTGGAAGTGTCCGAGTACGAGGCGCTGGTCGCCCGCGGCGAGGCCTGACCGCCCGTTCCGGCCACGCCGCAGTGCCGGACGGCCGGTACGTAATTCAGTTCTCGTCACATGAGATCATGCCAAGTATGCGTCTGCCGCTTCCTATAATAATACAGCATTCGAATGGTGAGTATTCATGAACGTGTTGAATATTTCTTGACGGATCGGACGAAGGGTCTTAGATTTCGTGCAAATTTGCTGATCGCATCTTTGCACGGATCGTTGAGATCATGATTTCGCTCCCACTGCGCGTCGCATTGATCTGCAGCATCCTGATCGCTGCGGTGTTCGCGGGTGGGACGACTTTTCTTGCCCGCCGAATCGACGCCTCCTTCGAGGAACAGGCCTCCAAGATACAGTCGGAGACGCTGTCGAACGAGGCGCGCGAGGTCCGCTTTCGCCTCGCGGTAGCGGCCAAGACTGCCGAGAGCATCGCGGCCTCCGCGTCGGCCCTGCGGGCCGGTGGCATCCAGGACCGGGACATCTACGACGCGATGCTGCGCGAGCTTCTGCGCGCCAACCCCAATCTGATCGCGACCTGGACCGGCTGGGAGCCGAACGCTCTGGACGGGCGCGACCGCGCGTTCGCCGGCACAGCCTCCTCGGACGCGAGCGGCCGCTTCATGCCCTACTGGAATCGCGGCAGCGGCACGATCAAGCGGGAGGTTCTCACCGGCTACGAGGCCGAGCCGGACGGCGCCTATTACCTTCAGCCCAAGAAGCTGAACCGCTTGGTGGCCATCGAACCCTACATCTACCCGGTGGCCGGGAAGGATGTCGTCATGATGTCGTTCGGCGCGCCGATCAGCGTGGACGGCACGTATCGCGGCACCGCCGGCGTCGACATCGACCTCGGATCCCTGAATGCCGCCCTCGGCGCGGTGAAGCCATTCGGGACCGGCTACCTGGCCGTGATCTCGGCGAGCGGGACGAGCGTGGCGCATCCGACCGGCGCGGCGGCCGGAAAGCCGATGCACGGCTTCGACGCGTCGGCGGCCGACGCGGCCAAGCAGGCGATCACCGCGGGCGCCGTGGTGGTGACCGACGCGCCGGGTCCGGACGGGGCGCCGTGGCGGTATATGGCGCAGCATATCCAGGCAGGCGAGACGCCTGACCGGTGGGCCATCGTCGTCGCGGTGCCGGTGGCGACGCTCACGGCCGCCGCCGATCAGGCGCGCGCGACGCTGATCGGCATCTCGGTCCTCTGCGTGCTGATCGGATGCGCGGTCGTCTTCGGTGCGCTGCACCGCCTCGTCGGAAAGCCGATCCGCGCGCTCGGCCGGACCATCGGCGACATGGCGGCGGGCGATTACGAGGCGGACGTGCCCCAGGCGCGGCGCCGCGACGAGGTCGGGCTGGTCGGGCGGGCCGTGCTGACGCTGCGCGACGGCCTGCGGGCGCAGGCGCAGGCCGACGCGCGGGCGCGGGCGGACGCCCAAGCCGCGGCCGACCGCGACCGCAAGCGGGTGACCGCGGATCTCGCCAACGCCTTCGAGCAGGCGGTCGGCGGCATCGTCGAGACGGTCACGAACGCGGCCACCGAGCTGCAGGCCACGGCCCAGGGGCTGGCCGCCACGGCCTCTGAGACCGCCGGCCAGTCGACCACCGTGGCGGCCGGGGCCGCGGAGGCCGCCTCCAACGTCCGGGCCGCGGCCTCGGCGGCCGAGGAGCTCGGCAGCTCCGTGGAGGAGATCGGGCGTCAGGTCCAGGGATCCGCGCAGCTCGCGCGGGCCGCGGCCGACGAGGCTGGGCGCACGGTGCGGCTGGTCGAGGATCTGAGCGCGGCGGTGATGAAGATCGGGGACGTGGTGGCGCTGATCAGCGGCATCGCCGGCCAGACCAACCTGCTGGCCCTCAACGCGACCATCGAGGCGGCCCGCGCCGGCGAGGCGGGCCGGGGCTTCGCGGTCGTGGCCGCCGAGGTGAAGGCGCTGGCGAGCCAGACCGCGCGGGCCACCGATGAGATCGCGGATCAGATCTCCCGCGTCCAGGCCTCGACCGCGCAGGCGGCCTCGGCGATCGGCAGCATCACGACGCGCGTCGACGAGATCAGCGGCGTGGCCACGACGATCGCGGCCGCGGTCGAGCAGCAGGGAGCGGCAACGCAGGAGATCGTCCGCAACGTGACCCAGGCCGCCGCCGGCACGGGCGAGGTGACCACGAACATCGCCCGCGTGGCCGACGCCGCCGACATGACCGGCTCGGCCGCCGGTCAGGTGCTGGATTCGTCCGCGAACCTGTCGCGTCAGTCCGAACACCTCCGGACGGAGGTCAGCCGCTTCCTCGGAACGGTGCGCGCGGCCTGAAACCCGTCGAGCGGGCGGCCGCGCACTACGGGGCCCTTCGGGCGACGATGAACACCCGCGGGAAGCCGAGCAGGCGCCGCCCGTCGCTGCGCGGCGGGTAGGCCCCGTCGATCGCGCGCGCGTAGGCGTCCAGGAAGCCGGCCCGGTGCTCGGGGTCCAGCGGGTCGAGGAAGGGACGTAGGCCGGTGGCGCTCACCCAATCCACGATGGCGGCGGCGTCCGCCATGCGGTGGTGATAGGCGGTGCGCCAGACATCGACCTCGGCGGCCAGCGGCGCCAGCAGATCGTAATAGGCCGACGGCTCCAGCACCCGCCCGAGGCGGCCGGCCACGGCCGGGTCGCCGATCGCCGCCGCCCAGGGGCCGTCCGCCGCGACTTCGCGCATCAGGCGATGGGTGGGCTCGGCGAGGTTGTCGGGCATCTGCACGGCGAGCACGCCGCCCGGCGCCAGAAGACCGAACAGCCGCGGCAGCAGGCTCGCGTGGTCCGGCAGCCATTGCAGCACGGCGTTGGCGTAGATCAGGTCCGGCGTGCGCTCCGGAATCCAGGTCGCGGCGTCGGCCAGCGCGAAGGCGAGGCCCGGGAGCCGGGCGCGGGCGCTCTCCAGCATGGCGGGCGAGGTGTCGAGGCCGATCACCGCGGCGTCGGGGAAGCGCGCCGCGATCAGCGCGGTGGAATTGCCCGGCCCGCAGCCGAGATCGACGGCCAGAAGCGGCGCGTCGAGGGGCACGCGGGCGAGGAGCTCGGCGGCGGGGCGGGTCCGCTCGTCCTCGAAGCGGGTGTAGAGGGCGGGGTTCCAGTCGGCCATCGCAACCCTCCGTCCAGTCCGTTCAGCAGCCGAGCCGGTCGGCGAGATCCGCGAGGTCCCGCGCCGCATAGGTGACCGGCACCGTCGGCGCGGCCTCGCCACCGGCCGGCCCGTGCTCCTGCGGGCGGGCGATATGGGCGGTGGACAGCCCGTGGCTTGCCGCCGCCGCCAGATCGTTGGAATGGGCTGCGACCATCATCGTCTCGCCCGCCGCGAAGCCGAAGGCCGCGACGGCGTCGCGGTAGAGCGCCGGCTTCGGCTTGTAGTCGCGGGAATAGCCGGCGCCGAGCACCGCGTCGAAGATCAGGCCGTTGCGGCGAGCGAGGTCGGCCATCAGCCGGACATGCCCGTTCGAGTTCGGCGCCAGGAGGTGTTTTGCGCGCAGGCGCCGCAGCGCGTCCGGCACCTCGGGCCAGGCGTCGAGCCGGTGCCACGCCTGAACCAGCTCGCTCCGGACGTCCTCCGGCACGCCCGCGATGCCGAACTGCGCCAGCACGTCGGGCAGGGACTCCGCCTGGAGCGTGTCCAGATCGACGAAGGCCCGGGCGCCGGAACGCACCGTCTCCATGGACGGGTTGTAGCGGGCGCGCCACGCATCCGCGAAGGCGCCGCCATCGAGGCCCGGCGCGACGGGCGCCAGCAGCCGCGCCGCCTCGCGGGCGACGCCGGAGCGCCAGTCGACGAGCGTCCCGAAGACGTCGAAGACGAGCGCGCGGACGGTCACCGCACCGCCTGAAGGCTCGGACCGCGCCGCACGAAGCCGACGATGTCCTTGACCGCGTCCAGCGTCTGCGCCGCGATGGTCTCGGCCCGGGCAGAGCCATCGGCCAGCACGGCGTCGATATGGCCGGGATCGGCCGTGAGGCGGCGCATCTCCCCGGCGATCGGCGCGAGGCTCGTTACCGCGAGGTCGGCGAGCGCCGGCTTGAAGGCCGAGAATTGCGCCCCGCCGTAATCGCGCAGCACCTCTTCGCGGGTGATGCCGGCGAGCGCGGCGTAGATCCCCACGAGGTTGTCGGCCTCGGGCCGCTCCTTCAGCCCCGCCACCTCGGAGGGCAGGGGCTCCGGATCGGTCTTCGCCCGGCGGATCTTCTGGGCGATGGCGTCGGCCTCGTCCGTGAGATTGATGCGGGAATTGTCGGACGGGTCCGACTTCGACATCTTCTTGGTGCCGTCGCGCAACGACATGACCCGGGCGGCCGGGCCGCCGATCAGCGGCTCGGTGATCGGGAAGAACGCGTCGCCGTGGCCATGCGCCGCGATCGAGCCGGCGAAGTCGGTGTTGAACTTCTGGGCGATGTCCCGGGTCAGCTCCAGGTGCTGCTTCTGGTCCTCGCCGACGGGGACATGCGTCGCCCGGTAGGCCAGGATGTCGGCGGCCATCAGCACCGGGTAATCGTAGAGGCCGATCGAGGCGTTCTCCCGGTCCTTGCCGGCCTTCTCCTTGAACTGGGTCATGCGGTTCAGCCAGCCGAGGCGGGCGACGCAGTTGAACACCCAGGCGAGCTCGGCGTGCTGCGGCACCTGGCTCTGGTTGAACACGATCGAGCGCTTCGGATCGATGCCGGCGGCGAGGAACGCGGCCGTGACCTCGCGGATCTGGCCGCGCAGGGCCTCAGGGTCCTGCCAGACGGTGATCGCGTGCAGGTCGACGACGCAATAGAGGCATTGCGCGTCGCGTTCCTGCATCTCCACGAAGCGCTTCACCGCCCCGAGGTAATTGCCGAGATGCAGGTTGCCGGTGGGCTGGACGCCCGAGAAGACCAATTCGGTGAACGCGGCCATCGGCGCCGATCCTGAGCAAGGTAAGACCGGGGCTCCGCGCCGTCCGGGCGCGGGGTTACTCGCACCCGTAGGCCGGAATGGTCAAGGACGCGCTCACGGCTCCCGCATGGGCAGCTTCGCGCTCGGGCAGAGGTCGACCAGGACGCAGCGCCCGCAGGCCGGGCGATGATGATGGCAGACCTTCTGGCCGTGCAGCATCAGGATCTCGTGATTGTCGTAGAGATCCTGCGCGTTCCAGTCGGCGGGGAGCTGCGCTCGCAGGATCGGGTGCGACGGGCCGACATCGACCTTCTTGCCGATCAGCCCGAGACGCTGCGCCACCCGGTGATGGTGGCTGTCCACCGGCAGGGCCGGCATCCGCAGGGTGGAGAAGGACAGGACCGCCGCGCTGGTCTTGGGGCCGACGCCCGGGATCGCCTGCAGCCACGCCCGCGCCACCTCGACTTCCATGTCGGCCAGGAAGGCAAGGTCGAGGGTTCCGCACCGGTCCCGCAGGCCCCGGAGCACGTCGCGGATGCGCGGCGCCTTGAGCTCCGGCCAGGTCACGCCCGCGATGGCGGCCTCGATCTCCGGCACGTCCGCGTCGATCACCGCCTCCCAGTCCGGGAAGCGCGCCCGCAGCGCCTTGAACGCCCGGCCCGACTCCGCGTTGCGGGTCCTGTGCGACAGGAGCGATGAGACGAGTTCGCTCACCGGATCGAGGCTGTGGAAGTACGGAATCGGGCAGCCGTAGACCGGGCAGAGCCGGGCATGGACGGCGAGCGCCTTCTCGGCGAGAGCCGGATCCGTGGCGGCCGGGGGCGCCTTGCGGCGCGGGTGCGGGACGGTCCCGGTTCTGAGGTCGGCGGCTGGCATGGAGGGCGAATCCGCGAGCCGGCGCCCCTGTTCCTGCCGGGGCGGGGCAGCGGCGATCTGTCCGCCGCGTCGGGTTCGCACGCCGGAGAGGCTGCGCCGCTTGCGCGTCTCCGGTGGAGAACGCGGCCGACGGCAGCGTGCGGCCTGCCCCTCTCCCGGGCGGGAGAGGGGACCCGCTCTCGATCCCGAAGCGCTCGCCGCAGTCGCGTGCGACGCCGCAGACCCGCGCCGGATGGCGGTCGCCTACTTCACCAGGGCGTAGATGTTCACGTCGAGGTTGTCGTCGGTGCTGTCCTTCAGGTCGGTGGCGTATTCCTCCACGAACCGGTCCTGCACCACGATGTCCTTGGCATCGAGATAGGCGGTCAGCGTCTCGTAAGTGCTGTCGATCGACTCGTAGGAGCCCTTGTGGGCGAAGCGCAGCGCCTTGCCGGAAGGCGTCGTGCCGAAGCGCAGCCCGTCGGTCTCGGCCGGCGCTGGGCTCGGCGCGGCCGCCACCGGGATCATCGCCTCGAACTCGAAGCCGTCATCGTCGGTGCGGGTGAAGACCGCCAGCGGCCGGCCGGCCGGCGCGACGCCGAGCTTGGCGAGGTCGGCCTCGATCCGCGTGAAGGCCTGCTTCAGGTTCGGCAAGGCCTCTTCCCACTTGGTCTTGCCGGACAGGATCGCGGCGGGCTTGGCCGGCAGGGTGACCTCATCGACGTCCCCGGGATCGCCGGCCTTCTCGATCAGCGTCGGGCGGGCGGGTGTTCCTGCCGGCGCTCCCACCGCGGACTGGCCCGCGGGCGGGGGCGCCACCGATTGCTGGGGGGCCGGGGCCGCGCTCTTGCCCGGATCGGCCACCGGGTTCGGCGCCGTCGTCGTCGGCAGCGGGTTCGTCTGGGCCGGCGCGGGCGCCGTGGACGGCGGCGGCGCGGGCTGCTGTTGCGCGGCGATCGGGCCGCCGGACGCGAGCACGAGAGCGGCCGAGAGGGCGACGAGCGGACGAAGGCGGATCACGGTGGGCGCTCCGGTCGAGGCCCGTGGATGATCGCGCGGGCTCCCGCCGCGTAACCTAGTGGCGAACGGGACGGCCCGCGAGGGCGCCGCGGACGAGAGCCGCGGGTGCGGCGCATCTGCCACGCCGCAGCACCCCTCGCGCCGGGCTGCGGCTTTTGCGATATAGCCGGCTCCTCCCTTGAGTTGCGGGACCGCATGAGCGCACTCGCCCATAGACGCTTCCTGAAGATGCACGGCGCCGGCAACGCGATCGTGGTGCTGGACCTGCGCGGATCCTCCGCGACGGTGCGCCCCGAGGAGGCGCGGGCGATCGCGCAGGATCCCGGCTCGGCCTTCGACCAGCTCATGGTTCTGCACGATCCCGTGAGCCCGGGCACGGACGCGTTCATGCGGATCTACAACACCGACGGATCGGAATCGGGCGCCTGCGGCAACGGTACCCGCTGCGTCGCCTACGCGATGCTCGACGACCCGGCCATGGCCCGACCGGCCGAGGGCGGGCGGCTCATCCTGGAGACCGAAGCGGGCCTGCTGGGGGTGCGCCGCGTCTCGGAGCGGGCCTTCACGGTCGATATGGGCCGGCCGCGGCTCGCCTGGGACGAGATCCCCCTGTCGGAGCCGTTCCCCGACACGCGCCGGATCGAGCTGCAGATCGGCCCGATCGACGATCCGATCCTGCACTCGCCGGGCGTCGTGAACATGGGCAACCCGCACGCAGTGTTCTTCGTGGAGCAGGATCCCGACAGCTTCGATCTCGCCCGGATCGGCCCGATGCTGGAGAACCACCCGCTCTTCCCGGAGCGCGCCAACATCTCGGTGGCGCAGGTGACAAGCCGCGAGACGATCAAGCTCCGCGTCTGGGAGCGGGGCGCCGGGCTGACGCTCGCCTGCGGCACCGCGGCCTGCGCCACCGTGGTGGCCGCCTCGCGCCTGCGGATGATCGGCCGGCAGGCCAGCGTCGCGCTGCCGGGCGGCGAGCTGTTCGTCGAGTGGCGGGCCGACGACCACGTCCTGATGACCGGCCCGGTCGCGCTCGTCGCCGAGGGGACCCTGGCGCCGGAGCTGTTCGACAGCGCGGCCTGATGGCGGTCGAGACCCTCACCTTCGGCTGCCGCCTCAACACCGTCGAGTCCGAGGCGCTGCGGGGCCACGCGGCGGCGGACGGGCGCGACCGCGTGGTGGTGAACACTTGCGCGGTGACCACCGAGGCGGGGCGGCAGGCCCGCAAGGCGATCCGGCGCATCGCCCGGGAGCGGCCCGGCGCCGAGATCGTCGTCACCGGCTGCGGCGCCGAGGTCGAGACGGAGGCCTACGCGGCCATGCCTGAGGTCGCGCGGCTCGTCGGCAACGCCGAGAAGTTGCGGCCGGAGGGCTGGTCGGCGGCCGCGACCGGTCCGGGCGCCGTCATGGCGGCGCGGGCGGCGGAGCCGACGCGGATCGAGGCCGTGGCTGGGCACACCCGCGCCTTCGTGCCCGTGCAGAACGGCTGCGACCACCGCTGCACCTTCTGCGTGATCCCGTTCGGGCGGGGCGTCTCCCGCTCGGTGCCGCCCTCCGATGTGATCGCGCAGATCGAGACCATCGTGGCGCATGGCGGGCGCGAGGTGGTCCTCACCGGTGTCGACCTGACGGCCTATGGCCGGGATCTTGCCGGACCATCCCTGTCCCTCGGCGGCCTCGTGCGGGCGATCCTCCGGGCGGTGCCCGACCTCGCGCGCCTGCGCCTCTCCTCGATCGACTCCGTCGAGGCCGACGATTCGCTGCTCGCGGCGATCGCCGAGGAGGCGCGGCTGATGCCGCACCTGCACCTGTCGCTGCAGGCCGGCGACGACCTGATCCTCAAGCGCATGAAGCGCCGCCACCTGCGCGCCGACGCGATCCGCTTCTGCGAGACCGTGCGGCGTCTGCGGCCCGACATGGTGTTCGGCGCCGACCTGATCGCGGGCTTCCCGACGGAGACGGAGGCGCAGTTCGCCCGCTCCCTCGACCTCGTGGCGGAATGCGGCCTGACGCACCTGCACGTCTTCCCCTATTCCCCGCGCCCCGGAACGCCGGCCGCGCGGATGCCGCCGGTGGACCCCGAGGCCATTCGCGCGCGGGCGGCGCGGCTGCGCGCTGCCGGCGCGGACGCTCTGCGCCGGCACCTCGACGCCCAGGTCGGCCGGCGCCTCACGGTGCTGGCGGAGCGCGGCGGCGTCGGGCGGAGCACGGATTTCACCGCGGTGCGCTTGCCGGGCGCGGCCGAGGCGGGGACGTTCCACGACGTCGCCATCGCCGGCCACGACGGCACGCGGCTCATCGGCGCCTAGCGCGCCTGCGGCTCACGCCGGCATTGCGGCGACGGCCTCGGCGATGTGCGGCGGCGGCGGTGCCGTCACGGTGATCGCCTCCCGCTTCGGGTAGAGCGGGATCGACAAGGTCCGGGCGTGGAGGTGCAGCGCACTCCCGCGGGGTGCCCCGCCGTAGATCGCGTCGCCCAGGATCGGCCAGCCCGAGGCGGCGCAATGGACCCGAAGCTGGTGGGTGCGGCCCGTGACCGGCTTCAGCTCCAGCCAGGTCCGCCCCATGGCGCGGCCGAGCACCCGCCAATGCGTCAGCGACGGGTCGCCCGCGGGATCGGCCTTCATCCACCACGAGCGCGGATCGTCCGAGCGGCGGGCGAGCGGCAGGTCGATCCGACCGGCCTCCTCGGCCGGGCCGCCCTCAACGAGGGCCCAATAGGTCTTCTCGACGGCGCTGCCGGAAAACAGCTTGCCGAGCCGCGCCAGCGCCTTGGCGTGGCGGCCGAGCGCCAGGCAGCCCGACGTGTCCCGGTCGAGCCGGTGCGCGGCCTCAGGCCGCCGGGGCAGGCCGAAGCGGAGGGCGTCGAGGTGGTCGGTGAGCGTCTCGCCGCCGCGGGGGCCCGGATGGACCGGCAAACCCGCCGGCTTGTCGATGACGAGCAGCAGGGCATCGCGGTAGAGGAGGCGCGCGCCTATGTCGAAGGCGTTGGACATCCGGATCGGCTAGAGGGTCGGTGTCGGCGGGGCAAGGTGGGGCGAGGACGCGAATTCATGGCGAGCGAGGAGAAGCCCGGCTGGTTCGGACGCCTGTTCGGGCGCAAAGGCCAGAGTGCCGCCGACGAGAAGCCCGAGGCCGAGCTGCCTGTGGAGGCGGCCTCGCCGTCCGAGGGGCAGCCCGATTTCGCCACCGGCGCCGAGGATGTCGAGCAGGTCCCCCTGCCGCCCGAGGACAACGCGGAGCCCGTCGCCGACGTCGTCGAGGGGGCGGATCTGCTGCCCATCGAGGGCGAGCCTGAGCGTCCGCCGGCCGGCACCGCCGGCGACGATCCCGCGCACGGCGCCGACCCGGTCGATACCGGCGAGGCCAACCGGGAACCGGTGGTCGAGCCGATGCCCGACATCCAGCCGATCGACAGCGCCGCGGCGCTCGCCCACGACGCGGGGGCCGGGCCGGACCGCGAGCCGGAGGCCAAGGGCTGGTGGAGCCGCCTCACCTCCGGGATGAAGCGGACCTCGTCGGCCCTGTCGGACCGCGTCACCGGCCTGTTCACCAAGCGCAAGCTCGACGCCACCACCCTGGAGGATCTGGAAGACGCGCTGATCCAGGCCGATTTCGGCCTGGAGACCGCCATGCGGGTCTCGGAGGCCGTCGGCAAGGGCCGCTACGAGAAGGGCATCTCGCCCGATGAGGTGCGGGCGATTTTGGCGAGTGAGGTCGAGCGGGCGCTTGAGCCCGTGGCGGTGCCCCTCGCGATCGATGCCACCAGGAAGCCGTTCGTGATCCTGACCGTCGGGGTGAACGGCGCCGGCAAGACCACGACGCTCGGCAAGCTCGCCTCGAAGCTGCGCGCGGAGGGGCGCACCGTGATGCTGGCCGCGGGCGATACGTTCCGGGCGGCGGCGATCGACCAGCTCAAGGTCTGGGGCGCGCGCACCGGCACGCCGGTGGTGAGCGGCGCGCAGGGCGCGGACGCGGCAGGCCTCGCCTTCGACGCCCTCAAGCAGGCCTCCGCCGCCGGGACCGACGTGCTGCTGATCGACACCGCGGGCCGGCTCCAGAACAAGGCCGGCCTGATGGCGGAGCTGGAGAAGATCGTCCGCGTCTTGCGCAAGCAGGACCCGGAGGCGCCGCACGCCACGCTCCTCGTCCTCGACGCCACGGTCGGCCAGAACGCGCTCAGCCAGGTGGAGCTGTTCTCGCAGGCCGCGCCGGTCTCGGGGCTGGTGATGACCAAGCTCGACGGCACCGCCCGGGGCGGCATCCTGGTGGCGCTGGCGGCGAAATTCGGCCTGCCGGTCCATTTCATCGGCGTCGGCGAGGGCGTGGAGGATCTGGAGCCCTTCGCGGCCCGCGACTTCGCCCGCGCGATCGCCGGGCTCGAGAAGGATTAGCGCGGCCGCCCGCCGATCTTCGGTGCGCGATGTCATGGACAACGCGCGCTTCGCGTTCCACACCCCCCGGCAGATCCCGTTCGGCGCTCCCAGCCAATTGTGAGCGCCGCAACCGAGCCAATCGAGCGTATGCAGATCGAATCCGTCCCCCCCCACCGCCACCTGCCGCCGCTCGTGAAGCTGGCGCTGGAACTCGGGCCGCTGGTGCTGTTCTTCCTCGGCAACGCCTATTCGGAGAAGTTCGGCGTCGCCCCGGACCAGAAGCTGTTCGTGGCCACGGGCGTGTTCATCGCGGCGACCGTGGTGGCGCTGGCGATCCACTATGTGATGGTGCGCCGCCTGCCGATCATGCCCCTCGTGTCGGGTGTCGTCGTGGTGGTGTTCGGCGGCCTCACGCTGCTCCTGCAGGACAAGACCTTCATCATGGTCAAGCCGACCATCGTGAATGCGCTGTTCGGGACGGTGCTGCTCGGCGGCCTCGCCTTCGGGCGCTCGCTGCTGTCGGTGGTGCTCGACTCGATGTTCAGCCTCACCGAGGAGGGCTGGCGCAAGCTCACCTTCCGCTGGGGCGTGTTCTTCTTCGTCCTGGCCGCCCTCAACGAGGTGGTGTGGCGGACCCAGACGGAGGATTTCTGGGTCAATTTCAAGGTGTTCGGCATCATGCCGATCACCGTGCTGTTCGCCCTGGCGCAGACGCCGCTCCTCACGCGCTACGAGCGCAAGCGCCCGCAGCCGGAGGCGTAGCGGCGGCGCCGATCCCGGGCCGCTACTGCGCCGCCGCCACCTTTCCGGCGGCGCGGATCCGCGCGAGGACGCTCGAAAAATTCTCCGGCGTGAGGATGCCGACCAGCTTGTCGCGGATCACGCCGTCCGGCCCGATGATGAAGGTCTCGGGCACGCCGTAGACGCCGAAATCGATCGCCGCCCGGCCGCCGGCATCGGCGCCCACCGCACTGAACGGCACGCCGTGCCGGGTCAGGAAGCGCTGGCCGGCTTCGGGGCTCGGCTCCTTGTAGTCGATGCCGACGAGCCGGATGCCTGGTTCCTTCGCCAGCCGCATCAGCATCGGGTGCTCCACCTGGCAGGGCGCGCACCACGAGGCGAAGACGTTGAGCACCGTGATCTGGCCCTTCAGATCCGCGCTCGACAGGCCGGGCACGGGCGCGCCGCCGGCATTCAGCCCCGGCACGGCGGGCAGAGCGAAGTGCGGGACCGGCTTGCCGATCATGGCGGAGGGCAGGGCGGCCGGGTCGGCGCCGGAGCGCAGGCGCAGGAACAGCACGGCGGCGAGCGCCGCGAAGGCGAGCGCCGGCGCGATCAGCAGCAGCGAGCGGCGCACCGGCGGCGGCCGCCCGGTCGCTTCGTCGAGGGGCATGGTCATCGCCGGTCCTCGCCGAAACCCTTCAGGGCGCGCAGCTGCGTCCGGCGATCGCGCAGGGCGTTGCCGACCAGGCCGACCATGACCAGGGCGGTGAACGCGAAGGCGGCGAGGATGAAGCCGCCATGAGACCCGAGATCCATCGCGGCCCCCTTAGACCGGTTGACTGACCGGCATGGAGGCCGGTGTCGGAGTGAGGCGCGGCTGGGCGCGATCGAGGCGTTCGGCCTCGCGGATCGTCAGCGTCCGAACGCGGCGGCGCATGATCTCGGTACGCATCGCGTAGAGATGCAGCGTGCTCCCGCCCAGAGTCGCGGCGGCGATCATGATCAGCAGCGGGTAGAGCATCGAGGGATCGATGGTCGACCCGCCCATGCGCAGGATCGAGGCCGGCTGGTGCAGGGTCGACCACCAGTTCACCGAGAACTTGATGATCGGCAGGTTCACGGCACCGACCAGCGTCAGGATCGCCACCGCGCGGGCGGCTCGGTTCGGATCTTCCAGGGTCCGCCACAGGGCGATGATGCCGCAATAGATCAGCAGCAGGATCAGCATGGAGGTCAGGCGCGCGTCCCAGACCCAGTAGGTGCCCCACATCGGCTTGCCCCAGAGGGAGCCGGTCACGAGGCAGATCAGCGTGAAGGCGGCCCCGATCGGCGCCGCCGCCCGCTGGGCGACGTCGGCGAGCGGGTGGCGCCAGACCAGGGTGCCGATCGCCGACAGGCTCATCGCGCCGTAGAAGAATACGCCGAGCCAGGCTGCGGGGACGTGGATGTACATGATCCGCACGGTCTCGCCCTGCTGGTAGTCGGGCGGCACCACGAAGAAGGTCTGGTACAGGCCCAGGGCCAGGACGGCGAGCGAGAGGGCCGTGAGCCACGGCACCAGCATTCCCGACCACCGCATGAAGTGGCTGGGATTCGACAGGCGGGTCCAGAGGGATGGCGTCATCGCGGCAGCTGTCTCGGACATCGTGGAGGCGGTCTAGCCTAGGGTGCGGTGCAGCAACAATGCGGGCCCTCGGCGCAGTCTGCGGGACCGCCGAGATGTGGTCACGCGCTGGGCCGGTTCGAGTCTGGGCGGTCGGCCGGTGGCGGAGGCGGCTGGAGAGGCGCCGGACGTGGATGTGCCGCTTTGCTGCGTCCCCGGATGGCCGTACCGGGAAGCAGCCCGTCATTCCGGGGCGCCGCAGGCGAGCCCGCAATCCAGAGGCGACGACGGTGCGGGATCTCGGAGACGCGGCGCGGCCCGCGATGACGGCGGGAAGCGGCGGGCCACAGCGCGCGTCGCGCCGCCCGCACCTTGACAATGTTCCTATTTTGTGCTTCCTAGCCGCACCTGCCCAC
>Ga0316228_1000575_pt1 | contig 47670 bp, 51 predicted proteins | sample TBH18021metaG_FD_206005 | JGI IMG/M metagenome (GOLD analysis project Ga0316228, IMG submission 206005) | Freshwater microbial communities from Trout Bog Lake, Wisconsin, USA - TBH18021 | ecosystem: Environmental > Aquatic > Freshwater > Lake > Hypolimnion/Profundal zone | place: USA: Wisconsin... | reverse complement strand
GTCATCCACGCGCTCCTTGCCGCGCACATCCGTCGGTAACAGCGGCTCAATCACCGCCCACTCCGCATCCGTCAGGTCATACCGCGCCATCCAGGTCCCTCCTGCTCAGAGGCCTAACGCCGCCGCACCTCAGCCGTGCCAGCTGTTATGGGTTCGCGACCTAGACCGTGCTCTAGCCGGCGTCTGATTTGCTGCCGCGTAGCACGTCGAGCCGATACTCGGCGGTCCTCGACTGCTTAATGACCGTCGCAAAATTCCGAGCGCCCGCGATGAAGCCTTCGGCTGCTTCGTCGCCGGAGAGGGGATAGTGGGTCACGCCGAGCCAGTGGACCAGAACGATATCAGCCTCGGGTAACAGAGCGCCCTCGACTCGCGCGACCAAGCGCGCGAGATCGGCTCGGTCGAGATAGTACGCCACCTCCGAGATCACGATGAGGTCGAACCGCCCGTCTGGCCAAGCGTCAGGGACAGCGGCCAGCATGAAGCGCGCATTCCGGCAATCGGCGCAACGCGCCCGCGCGGCGTCCAGCACGGACGGCACCACGTCGAGCCCGATCAGCGCGTCGCAGCGCCGGCAGAGCTGATGGGTGAACACGCCGATGGAGCATCCCACGTCCAGTGCGGATGCGTAGTGAGCCCGCGGCAGGGCGGCAAGCGTCGCGGCATACTTGTCGCGCTCGTACGGGCTCGTGGCGAAGTGCCACGGATCCGCCTCGGTCGCGTACATGCCCTTGAAGTAATCTTGATCCAGGGTTTTCGTTCGACGGCCGGTCGGAGCGTCGGAGATTCTGTCAGAAGTCGTCTCCAAGCCTGCGGCTCCTCTGAGACCGATCAAGGTACTCGTGGCGGCAACGGCTCCAGACTGAAGCATGTGACGGCGTGAGACGGGCTCGCGTACACGCACGATACACCTCAGGGTGCCAGTAACTGTGGGACTGGAAAACAGCACGCAGTCGGGACAGTTCCGAGCACAGGCGCCGGCGGTCGTCCGAGGATACGCGTTGGTGCTGGCGCGGTCGCCTGCTCCGATGCCGTTGCGATTGAGACCGGACCCTCGGCTACCCCCTCATCAGAGATGCCCCATAGGCCATCGGAGTAGACTGAATTGGACAGTATCGTCCGCTTATGTGACCTCGTCATAACTGGTTGAGTTACTGAGAGGCGCAACGCTAAATGTCCGGTCTTGCACACGGCGGCGATGGAACGTGACGTAGCCTGGCCGCAAGCCGTCGGTTCGCTTCCCGGCACGCGATGGGTCAAACCAGACGTGGCCGGAGCACGACAGCGTTATATCGACGCTCAAAAGCCAACACGTTCTCCGACAGAAACGAGGCTGTTTCGAGGGAATCCGGATTGGTCGCCGCGCCGCGTCAAGAAATCGATCCAATTTCCGATGTTGCTGATCACGCTACCTGTCGTGGCGTTCCAATAGGGCAAGCGCAGTGGAACAGTAGAGCTGGAACTCGGCTGCACTCTCCGCATGAAAGTGACCGACTGCGTCTTGATGTGACTCCTACCCGTCCGCTAAGGCCGCGCTCCGGTCGGATCAGCCGCTCATGTTGCCGATCTCGGCCGGGACGATGAAGTAGCCCTTCGTCTGGATCGCTTGGATCGCTTGCTTGGAGTCCATGCCGATCCGCTTGTCGGTATCCCGAAGCTCCATGGTCTTGCGGTGCTGCCACTGGCCACCCTCGTCGGGGAGGTTCGAACCCGTCGGGTCTGCGGTGAAGGCGTACCTGGATTTGAGATCGCTGAAGACGTGGACCAGCATACTAACCTTATCAGGCCAAGATGGCGTTCGGAGCGTCGTGCGCAGGCATGACAGCCGCGGGACGATGCGCCTTGTTCAGCCAGCGTCTCGAAGCATTCGTTCGCTTCGGTGGGATAGCGCAACGCAGTGGAAAGCTCATCGACCCGACGCCTTGATAGGGACTGGCGTCGCGTTTCACGGAAAGTTTGGCCGCGCCTTGATACAAGTTGATTTGTCAGTGCCTCTCGACCCTTAAGTCGAGATCGGCCGGAGCGTTTCCGGTCGGCCCCGCTGGTTTTGGCATACCCCCGATCACGACTGGCGGGGCCATCCTTCCATCCTCTCAACACGCCGAGAGCCGATGATGTCTCACGCCTCCGCGCCTTCGCCCGCGTTCTGGGATACCGTCGCCGAGCATGTCACCACCAAGGTCCAGCCGGTCCTTCGGCAGCCGCAGAGCGCCCGCGAGCCGGTCATCACCTACCTGCGCGAGCTGGAAGTCGTCGCGCGTCGCGAATGCGACAGCCGCGAGATCATCCAGATCATCGCATCGGGGCGCCACCTGCTCGGGGATCGCAGCGAGATCGGTCCCGAGGAAGGCCCGTTCTCAAGGATCTGACGATGCCACAGGATCGGCACCGAACCCCGGGTAGTTCTCACACCCGCAAACATCTCGGTCCCCGGGGACTTCCGGTCGACGCTCCGGATCCGGAGGAGGTCAAACACGATCCATCGTCCGGTGATGACGAGGGCTCGAACGAAGACGGGCCCTCGATCCCGGCACAGGACATCACGGAGCCGAACCCGACACGGATCGGGGAGCGCTGACAACGGTACGGATTGCCCCCGCCCCGGAATATATCGTCGATCCGGTGCCGACCTTGTGCGCAAGGCGTCGTCGATTTGTCGCCGCGCGGCGGGACCTTACAGCCCCACGAAAATACCGAGCAGAAACACGATCTGCAGCGCGAACAGGGCGCCGATGATCAGCATCGCGTCACGGTCGGCCAGCGCCCGGTCCGATCGCTCATCGTCCGGCATCGCCAAGCCTCGTCCCAACGCCGTCCATCCTGCGGCCAGCGGGGGCCGGAATGAGGTGGCCGAAAGCGTCGAATACCGGGGCGATGCGCTGTGTCTCACAGGGGTGTACGTCGCCCGCGTCGGTCGCGATGGCCAAGGCTTCACTCTCGCCTCCCACCTCGTGGAACGTCGCCACTCCTTCCGATATTCCGTCTGTACCAACCCGCTCGACATGAACGCTGCAGCCCATCGCATCGCTCTCCGATCCCGGGTCGGTCGAGCGTCCTGCTGCAACGCCGAGCCGACCGCGCCAGGGGGACCCCGCGCCGGACCGTCGAGGGCCTCATGGGACCGACGCGGGGATGCCGGCACCACCTGCGAGCGGCGTCGACGTACTCGCGTCGCACGCGCACGACACCGCAACATTGATTTAGAGTAACGTGGGAGGCGAATATTTTGGCCGCTGAGGCGATCCACTCGCCGCTACGACTTCGCCATGCCAGTCGCCGCAGTCGTGTACGGGTGTAGGTAGGCGGGATCGAACAACGCGACCCCTTCAAGCGCCCGGAGGTCCGGGATCGCCAACCGTCGCTTCGTCAGCACGAGCAGACGCTCCCGACGCAGCACCTGCAAGATACGGTTGACGTGTACCGGCGTCCCACCCAGCGCATCCGCCAGTTCGATCTGGGTCAGCGGCATCGCGTAGCCGCCCCCATCGACCAGCCCGATCGCGTCAAGGCGGTGGTAGAGCTCGCAGAACAGGTGGGCCAACCCTTCCCGCGTGTCTCGCCGAGCGACGTTGAACGTCCATTCGCGCTGGATCGCCGCCTCGATTGACACCATCCGCCGTAGCGTCTGTCCGATCCGATCATCCGCCCACACCGCCGCCGTGTAGGCCGCTGGATCGACCTCACCCAGGACCACCGCGCTCAGCGCGCCGATCGTGTGGTCCATCTCGTCGAGGCCATCGTGGCCGTCGCATACGTCCCCGGGAAGCAGCAGCGCCAGGATCTGACGCCGCCCATCCGGAACAAGCTTATACCGACAGGCCCAGCCCGAGACGACGACGCGCACGACACGCGGCGGCTCACCCTCGCGCGCGATGTCCGTGCGCGGCGCGTAGTGTCGGATCCGCCCGATCGTTAGCCGCCGCGACGCGATCCCGCCGTCGGAGATCGTTCCGGCGAGCCGCGCCAGCCGTGTGGCGAAGGGATCCATCACTGCGGCGCTCCTGAAGGGAAAGTGGCGCGACCTCTGAATCCACCCCGACGCTGATCCAAGATATTGGGTGTTGGGGCTGGAGAAGGCTACATACCCTGGCGTGCCACGGAACAAAACCGCCGCGCGGCGCACCGCGGAGAGACTGTTGCCCCTGTTCCACATCCACCTGCGCAGACCAGACCGGCTTGAAGAGGATGAACTCGGGATCGAGTTTCCCGACCTCGAGCGTGCCTATCTGGAGACGTACCGCGCCATTCCCGAGACGGTGGTCGATCTGATGCGGCACGGGGTAGAGCCCCGCGGCCATGCCTTCATCATCGCCGACGCGGCGGGGGTGGTGCTCATGGAAGTCCCCTTGAGTGAATCGCTACGCCCTCAGCGGCAGGGGCGACCGTCCGAGCGCTTCGTGCGTGCGCGGCGTCTGTCGGGCGAGATCGCGGCGGAGATCGCCCGCGCCCGTGAGACCACGCGACAGTCGCGCGAGATCCTCGCCCGCTCCCGCCTGCCCTGATCGGGGCGACATCACCGGGTGCGCCCCGCACCGTCTCTCACCCTTCGCGGCGTCCAGGCCTCCCACCCCATCGCCGACCGAGCCGACTTCGATGCCTGCTCCGCCCCGCTTCCCCATCGTCGGCATCGGCGCCTCCGCCGGCGGCATCGAGGCGCTCGACACCCTGTTCTCCGGCCTCGGCCCGGATGGCGGCCTCGCCTACGTCGTCGTCACCCACGTCAGCCCGGACCGCGAGAGCCTCTTGCACGAGGTGCTCGGCCGCTTCACCCGACTGTCGGTGACGGTCGCCGCCGACGGGATGCGCGTCGAGCCCGGCCAAGTCTACGTCCTGCCGGCGCGGATGATCCTCGGTATCGCCGACGGCCACCTGCGGCTGCGCGAGCACGACCCCGTGCAGCGCGAGCGCAACCCGATCGACCTGTTCTTCAGCGAGCTGGCGCAGGCGTGCGGCGAGTACGCCGTCGGCGTGATCCTGTCGGGTGGCGGCACGGACGGCACGCTCGGGATTAAGGCGATCAAGGAGCGTGGCGGCCTGACCTTCGCGCAGGGATCCGACGGCACCGTGCCGCGCCACCCGGACATGCCCGCCAGCGCGACCGCCACCGGCTTGGTCGACTTCGTCCTGCCCGCCGATCAGATCGGCGCCAAGCTCGCCGAATACGCCCGCAGCTTCGGGGTGATCGAGGGGCTGGAGGGTGCCGCCGCCAAGGCTGCGAGCACCGAGATCTACGCGCTGCTGCGCGACCAGATCGGGCACGACTTCTCCGGTTACAAGACCAAGACCTTCGCCCGCCGGGTGCAGCGGCGCATGCAGATCGCCCGGCTCACCCGGATTGAGGACTACGTCGAGCGCCTGCGCCAGGACGGCGACGAGGTCACGGCGCTGTTTCGTGACCTCCTGATCAACGTCACCAACTTCTTCCGCGACGCCGGCGCATTCGAGGCGCTGAAGACCCAGGTGCTGCCGCGGCTGTTCGAGGGCCGCGGGGCGAACGACACCGTGCGGGTTTGGGTGCCGGGCTGCGCCACCGGCGAGGAGGTGTACTCACTGGCGATGCTCATGCGCGAGCACACCGACGGCTTGCGCGCCGTGCCGCGGGTGCAGATCTTCGCCAGCGACATCGACGATCAGGCGCTGAGCGTGGCCCGGGCCGGGCGGTACCCAGAGGCGCTGCTCGACACCGTCTCGCCCGAGCGGCGCCGGCGCTTCTTCACGGCCGAGGGCGGCTCGTATGTGGTGACCAAAGAGGTGCGCGAGCTGTGCGTGTTCTCGCCCCACAGCGTGATCCGCGACCCGCCGTTCTCGCGCATCGACCTTGTTTCGTGCCGCAACCTGCTGATCTATTTCGGCCCGGAGGCGCAGGCGCAGGTCATCCCGATCTTCCACTACGCCCTGCGCCCGCGCGGGTACCTGTTCCTGGGCACGGCTGAGAACGTCAGCCAGTACGCCGAGCTGTTCGGCGCGGTGGACAAACGCCACCGCATCTTCCAGGCGCGGGAGACCGAGCGGGTGGGCGCGGCGCTACCGCTGATCGTCACCGGCACGCAGCCCGCCCCGTTCGCGCGGCACGCCGCCTACGCGCGCGGTCTGAAGCCGGCCTTCGCGGATGCGGGCTCGACGCCGCCGCTGCGGCAGGTGGCCGAACAGCACGTCCTGGAGCGCTTCGCCCCGGCCCACGTCGTGGTCGATCACGAGGGCGAGGTGATGCACTACTCGCCGCGCACCGGGAAGTACCTGGAGGCGGCTGTCGGGTTGCCGAGCCGGCAGTTGCTGACCATGGCGCGCAAGGGCCTGCGGCTCGACCTGCGCTCGGCGCTGCGCGAGGCGATCGAGACCCGCGGGCCTGCGGTGCGCGAGAACCTCGCGGTCGAGGGCGAGGAGGGCCGCATCCAGGTCGTGTCGCTCACGGTCGAGCCGCTGCCGCAGCGCGGCGACGCTGAGCCGCTTCTGATGGTGCTGTTCCACGACCAGGGCCCGTCGCTGAGCCGGAACGAGGCCGAACGGCGCGATGCGCAGCTGTACCCGGAGGCGGACGCGCTGCAGCTGGAGCACGAGCTTCGCGACACGCGCGAGCGGCTGCAGTCGCTGATCGAGGAGTACGAGACCGCGCTGGAGGAGCTGAAGTCGTCGAACGAGGAGCTGGTCTCGGTCAACGAGGAGCTGCAATCGACCAACGAGGAGCTGGAGGCGTCCAAGGAGGAGCTGCAGTCGCTCAACGAGGAGCTGCAGACGGTCAACCACGAGCTGTCGGGCAAGATCGACGACCTCGACCGGGCTAACGGCGACCTGCGCAACCTGTTCAACGCCAGTGGCATGGCCACGGTCTTCCTCGATCGCGACCTCGTCATCCGCACGTTCACGCCGGCGGTGGCGCGGTTCATCCCGATCGTCGAGGGCGACCGAGGGCGACCGCTGACCGACTTCGCCGTGCGCCCGGCCTACCCGGATCTGGCCGAGGATCTGCGACGCGCGCTGGAGGACGGGCGGGAGATCGAGCGGCGGATCGCGCAGCCTGACGCGGGTGTCGCTGAGCCCACGCATCTGGTGCGGATCCTGCCGTACCGGACCCGCGCAAACGCGATCACGGGGGTGGTGATCACCTTCATCGCCATGACGCCCGGCGACTGACCGGCGTGCGGTGATCAGCGGTCCTCGGGCTCAGCATCGCCTTCGCGTGGCTGGCCCTCCGCCGAGAGGAGGGCGAGGTAATGCCGGCGTGTCGCCGGATCGCGCACCGCCCGGAATGCCTCGACCAAGGCCTCGACCTCCTCCTGCGACGGCGGTGAGGGAGGATCGACCGTAAGCAGGTCTCGGATCAGGATGCCCAGCAGGGTCGCGATCCGCCGGAGGATCTGACCGTCGTCGGGTTCACTCGCGTCGTCCATGCTCGTCTCCTGTCACGGAGGTGCTCAGTTCATGACGACCCCGGCCACTTTCGGTCCGACGTCTCGGGCGAGGTGTCGGCCGAGGCACATCAGGGCTCGGCGCAGGGTCGCGCGCATTTCCGCATCGTCCCGTTGATCGGCCTCGCGGTAGGCGGCGATCAGGTCGTCGGTCAGGTCTCCGAGGTCATTCTCGCCCAATCCCAGCGCGGCCAGCGCCTGGAGTACGACACCCGGCTGCGGCATCGATGTGGCCGGAACCGTCGCGCAGGGCTGCGTCGGACGTACCGCTGCAGTCCCGCCGTCGAATTTCGCACCCGTGGCGATGTCCACCTGGGTTTGCGAAGCGGTGAGGATGGCCCGGGCGCGCTCAATCAACTCAGCCACACCGGAGCGGGTCGCCGCCGCTGAACGCCGCAAGTTTGCCGAGTACGCGCGGGCCTGCCGAGACAGCAGCAGCGCATCACGGTGCACGATCTCGTTCCAAAGGACGGCCTCGGAGTCGATCATAGACAGCCTCATCCAACACAGAAATTATGCGACCTGAGATAGAAACAATCAATATCAATGCAGTTTGCGGTCGCAAATGCGTCCGATGAGCTCGCGAGCATCGGCCCATAAAATAATACCCGAAATTCTGGTTAGCATTCCAGCAACCTTGTCGGGGGGGGCCGTAGCTAGGCGTTCACGGGCTAAAGCACCGCGAAACACGCCTCAAAGCTTTGGCCAATTCAGACGATGACAAGCGATGATACAGAGTGCAGTTTTAGGGACGCCACAGTGCACTACGACGACAGACCTTCGGATCATTGCCGCGCGAGCAACCGCACGGCAGTCGGGACGTTGCTGGGAACCAAACAATCCGCACGGAGGGTACCCGCCATGTTGAGACGTCTCGCGCTGTCCATCAGCTTGATGGCTTTTGGCCCCACGCTGGCTCTGGCCCAGACTGCTGTGCCAGGAACGACTGGTCCGGCGACTGGCAACGCTACGACCAATGCTCCGCCACCAGCGACCGGTGAACCGGCCACGAAGGCCGCTAGCGACATGAAGGAGTGGCAGATCGCCAAAATGGCCAAGGTCAGCCTGCCCCAGGCGCTCAGCACCGCCGAGGCGCAGGGAGAGGAGAAGGGCGGCCGGGCGATCGATGCCGACTTCGAGAAGGCCGACAGCAAGGATCCGGCGCACTACAGCGTCAAGGTGGTCTACCCGAGCGGCAAGCTCATCGAGTACGGGATCAACGCTGATACCGGTACACTCTACAAGACCGAGAACCAGCCGATCGAGCGCTACTTCACTTTCCTGAAGCCCGCAAACTTCAACGAGGCCAAGATATCACTGAAAGATGCCCTGGCGATTGCCGAGCAGAAGGCGGACGGCGGCAAGGCTTACGAGGCCTCGGTGTCGAAGGACGGTAAGGCGGTGCAGTACGAGATTAAGGTCGCTGGCGCCGACAAGGAACAAACCATCAAGGTCGGCCCGGACGGCAAGGTCATCGATTGACGCCAGCGCGGCCCCGGCGTTCCGGGGCCGCCATCGTTGGCTTACCCGTGGCCGTGCTGTTCTGAACCTGGGCTCTGGTGGGCATGCCCTTGCTCGCTATGGCCATGCTGCATCGGATGTTGCCGGCTGACCCGCCAGAGGTAGAAGCCCAGCGCACCAAACAGCAGGTTCAGCCAGAACGTGTAGTTTAGCGAGAAGTGGGTCAACTGCGCCCGCACGTCGGTGTCATGGCTCGGTACGAGACCCAGCCCGGTGAACGATAGGTCCATCACCAGTGAGGCGACGACCATCGTCAGGTAGAACACCCCGGCGATGTAGACAGCCATCCTCCAGCCGAAGTAGCGCCGGTAGGTGTCGAGCAGCGGCAGCACGATTAGGTCGGCATAGAGGAATGCCAGGACGCCGCCGAAGCTGGCGCCGCCGGCCCACAGCACCGCGGCGAGCGGCACGTTGCCGATCGAGCAGACGAAGGTCAGCACGGCGATCAAGGGTCCGAGCAGGGCGTTGAGCGGCACCTTCAGCCAGGGCGAGGCGTCGGTCAGGAACAGGGATTTCCAGAACGCGTCCGGCACGAAGGCGGAGAGGAACCCGCCGACCAGGAAGCCGATCGCGAGATCCTTCCACAGCATCGACCATTCCATGGTGAAGTTCTGAGCCACGCGAATGCGGGTCTGCGGGTTGGCGAGCCGCTGACCGAGGGTGTCGCCCTCGACCGTCATCGCCATGTGGTTGTGTCCGCCGGCTGCCTCCTCATAGTTGCGGGCCGCCTCGGCGAGCTTCTTGGGGTAGGTCAGCTTGACCAGGATGCTCATCACCACGACGAGCACGATCCCTCCGATCCACTCGCCGGCCATGAACTGCCACCCGAGCAGCAGGTAGAGGATAATGCCGAGTTCGAGCACGAGGTTGGTCGAGGCGAACATGAAGGCGAGCGAGGTCGCGAGCGCGGCGCCCTTCTTGAACAGGGTGCGCATGATCGCCGCCGAAGCGTAGGAGCACGAGGATGAGGCGGCGCCGGCGACCGAGGCCAGGGCCAGCTCCTTCGGCCCGCTGCGTCCGAGCGCCCGCTTCATCTGGTCGGTCGAGACAACTGACTGCAATAATGCCGAGATCAAGAAACCGAGCACCAGCGTCCAGCTAGTCTGCCACGCCATGCCGGCCGCCATCAGCAGCGCTTGACCGATTTTATCGACGATGTCGTGCACGTGCATATCCCTCTTTCGATACGAGAAATGCAAGCGAACGATCTCGTTCCGTGCAGGCGAACCTACGCGGCGGAAGCGCCTGTTCTGCGGTATCCCCATGCAGCGAAGTTTGCTTCCGTACGCGTCTTGTTGGCACGTTCTGCGAAGCAGAGGCTGACATGTAGCCGTTCCACTAGACCCTGCCCTAGCGGAACGGTTCAAGCCACGACTCATAAGCGTTCCATCGGGTGGTTTCTGGCTTTTGGAACGCAAAATCGCGAACGTGAGAGATCCTTGTGGAACTTGGCGGGACGGCCGCGAGGCAGACACGGTGAAGGATTGTTCGGCCATGGCAGCGGCCGCTTTCGTGCCATTAGCTTGTCCCGTAAACCGCCCTCCGAACGTTGATGGTAGCGTCCGCTTGCGGAAGATCGTGACAGCCCACTGAATGGCCGGGATGGGCGCCAAGCCGAATGTCCGGTCCTGTGCGTTCCGGCAATCCGGCGTGACGTAGTCTGGCCGAAACCGGCCCGCCCGCTTCCAGCTTTCAAAACGAAGAAGCAGACCTTTGTTGCGGCCTAGGCCTTCGTCTGAATGTGCCTCGTTGCGGACCTTCCACCCTTCGGATTCCGATGTCCGAAGGCGAAGTCCGCTCCGAATGCGAAGCGGCCCTGAAAGTGGCGGCCATGACATCAGGAGGTTGTGACACATCAGAAGGTGATCGTGGCTGTGGCCGCGACCAGCAACACCGTATCGCTGCCGTTCAGGGACGAGCGGTTCTTCAAGTTTATGAAGCTCGCCGACGCCCTGGACGCGAAGGGTGAGGCGCGACCATCAAGGTGGCGCTCGACAAGAGCGCCGCGGGGCTGGAACGACTGGAGGCGTGCTACGCGAAGAACGATTCGGCGACGGAGACCAACCCATTCGTCGCACCTAAGGCCAAGCCGTAGCCGCGCGCCCTCCACGAGGAACGAGCGAACCCTCCCGTTCCGCGTCGTGGGATGAGTTCCAGTCGGCCAAGATGTCCACGGTGGACCGCGGCCTCGGTGGCACGACGACCTTCCGGAGTTCACACAAGGCTGCCGCTTGTGTCGCCCCGGTGGGGAGATACTGTCGCCAGGAGCGATCAAGTCAGGGCCGGCGGATGATCTTCGTCACGGACGCGAACGGTGCCTGCGTTTACTGCAGTCCCGAATGGACCGCCCTGACGGGCCAGGACACCGTCGACGCCCTCGGGCACGGATGGCTGTCCCGCGTCCATTCCGACGACCGGACCATAGTCTCGAACACGGTGGCCGACGCCGTCCGCCGGGCCGAGGAGTTCGGCGTTCGGTATCGACTGTTCAAACCGGACGGCAGCCTTCGCTGGGTCGGGGCGGGCGGCGTTCCCGCGTTCGGATTGCATGGGGACGCCTTCGTCGGCCATCTCGGCACGGTGACCGAATTGGCCGAGGGCGCGACCGACACGGTCACGGCCTACGGGAACATCGAGCGTTTCAAGCCGCCGGCACCCCATCCGAACACGATGCCGGCCTCCCGCTTCGACCAGGTCGCCGACCACCTCATCCTGGCCCATTCACTCATCGAGGCCGATGGCGGCAAGGAAGCCCTCCCGGACCTCCGCAATGCCCTGTTCAAGATCGGGCAGGCGCTGGCCGCCAGGATCAGGGTGCGTGAGCGGTTGAACTGACCCACTCCGTCAGATGACGTATCGCCCGATACCTAGATGTACCTGGCCGCAGGTCGCCTCGGAACGAGAAACGCCTGGAGTTGTTTGGTACACATCCCCACACGAGATGAGATTACGAATGCGTAAGATCGCACTCGCTTCCACCGCCTTGCTCGGCCTCGGACTGCTGGCTTCCGCACCCGCCGAGGCACGCGGTTGGGGCTATGGCGGTGGCTACGGTTATGGCCATGGCGGATACGGCTATGGCGGCGGATATCGCGGCGTCGGGTTCCGGGGCGGCTACGGACGCGGTTATGGCTATCGCGGTTACGGCTACCGCCGCGGCATCGGCCCCGGTGCAGCCATCGGCCTCGGGATCGCGGGCCTTGCCGCCGGCGCCATCGTCGCGAACTCGTACGGTGGCTACGGTTACGGCTATGGCCGCCCGGTCGGGTACTATGGCGGCTACGGCTACGCTCCGGCCTATGGGTATGCCCCGGCCTACGGCTACGGGTATCCGGCTTACGGCTACGGATACTGAGCATCGCCTCGAACGGTGGGCCCCTGGCTGCGCCGTAGCGTCTGACGAAAGTGGCGCCCGACGGAGTGTCGGGCGCCGCTTTGCGTATGGGAGCAGCCCGAGATTGTCGACCGAGGGATCGATGCGTGCAGCGGGCGCATCGGCTACGGGTCGCCTTCAGGTCGACGAGACCATTTCCCCCGGCGTCGGTTCGGCCCCGGCGGCGCCGGGTTCAGGCCCGGTCGCGGACGCCGGCACGGTGGCGCCGGAGGTCGCGACAAGCGAGGCGATCACGCCGAGCAGCGCAAGCCGCTCCGGGCTGTCCGCGCCGGAGGAGAGGAAAGTCGACAAGTCGATGCGGGACGGCCTCCCGCCCGAGGGACCGTTCGGCTCGTGAAGGACGAACACGTCCGTCGGGTCGTCGCCGACGCACAGGAACCAGCGGTCGCCGTTCGACGCGGCGTAGATCTGTTTGCGTGAGACAGTCATAATCTCGCACGCCTCCTCGTTCACGAGGTCAACTAGGGCTAGAGATCAGATATGCCCGGAGAGAAGGACCGTACCGACGAGGCACCCGAACCGACCGAGGACCTCGGCCTGCCGACGCCGCCGAGCCCGGGACGCGTCCCGCCTCCCCACTTGCCGCCGCCTCCCGAGGACGACGCACCGCCTGCGGAGCCGCATACCGACGGTTGGCCGTGAGGTCGGTGCGCGCGTGGAGCGGGAGTGACCTGCCTTGCGTGGTCCCGCGATCGGCGGGACGGCCGTTTCAAGCCATCAGGCGGTGGGTGTTGTCCGCGACGAGTTCCCGGTAGCGCGCGATGACGTCGCCGTGGCTGCCTCCCGCCATCAAAGTGTTGGCGGCCTCCATCGCAGCGACCACCTTCTCGCCGACCATCGACATCATCTCGGCCTGGGCCTCGGCTCCTCCCCAGGCGATCAGCACGAGCCGCAACTCGATGACCTTCTGCGCCTCCACGGCGAGAAGGAACGCGGCGTAGAACGGGTTCAGCATGACGGCTCCAGTCGGTCGGTCGTATCCGACAACGCCTGGATGCCTCCCCGGTCGCTGCGGACGATGACGCAGGCCGAGGCCGTCGCCGCGATACCGAAAAGCGCCCGCGCGAACGCAATCGCCCATTAGGCGGTGCCGCGTTCCCGGCATTCCGACCAACCTGGCCGCCAAGCCGGCACATTCCAACCTTTCGCCGCCGCGCGGGCCAGGCAGCCATGGTCCGCGACCCGATACGGGAAGGCACCCGCGCTTCGATGCCTCCCGCGGAAGATCTTCCTCGGCGTCAAGTCCTCTCGACCACCTCATCCGTGACGACCGTGAAGCCGGCGAGGGGCGAGGGTCCGAAGCTCGTCGTGATAGCGCAGTCGGTGGCGTCGCGACCGTAGGCCATGACGATGCGACCGATGCGGGGGCGATTGTGCCGGGCATCGAACGTGTACCAGCGCGGTCCCGCCGGCCCGTCCAGGAACACCTCGAACCACGCGGAGAAGTCCATGGGCGCGGGGTCCTTCGGCACGCCGATGTCGCCGAGGTAGCCGGTGGCGTAGCGCGCCGGGATGTTCATGCAGCGGCAGAGCGTGATCGCCAGGTGCGCGAAATCCCGGCAGACGCCGACCTGCTGGCCATGGCCGTCGAAGGCGCTGCGGGTGGCGTCCGCTTGCATGTAGTCGAAGCGCAGCCGACCGTGCGCGTAGTCGACGATGGCCTGGACGCGGTTCCAGCCGGAGGCCACCCCGCCGAACAGGTTCCAGGCCGTCTGGGAAAGCTTGTCGGTGTCGCAATAGCGCGAGCCCAGCAGGAACGGTAGCGCCTCGTCCGGGAGGTCGTGGACCGGGATCTCGCGGGCGTCCGGCGCGTGGTCGTCGGGCCGGCCGTGGTGCTCGATCTCGAAGTCCGCCGACATGGTGATGCGGCCACCCGGGACGAGGATGCGCGTGGCGACGTTGCCGAATGGGTCCCGGAACCGCCTGGCCTCGACCGGCGGATCGAACGCGATGACCTCGCGGCTGCGCAGGTCGGGTTGCCGTTCCGGCCGGACGTTGAGCAGCAGCACCATCGAGGTCGGGGCGAACGTGTCGAGGGCGACAATGTAGCCGCAACGGATGCGCATGAACGGATCCCCAAACCGGAAACTCCCACCCAGGCAAGATGTCCGCCAGGCCGTCGTTCCCGGAAGCGCGGGGGGCCGCGATTGGGTGCCGTCGACGTACCGGTCCGAGGTCGATAGGGACCAGGGCCGGTTCGACGCGGTGTTCTCGGAGGTGGCGATGACCGGGATAGGCGGGACCGCGATGGCCGACCGCGTCCGGGTTATGCCGCCCGAACTGCCCATCGTCCTCACGTCCGGCTACGGCGACGTGCCGACCCGGGAGGGCACGCACGGCCTCGACCTCGTGCGCAAGCCCTGACCCGCCGCCCAGGTCGCAGAGGTCCTCAGGACGGTGCCGGGACAGTCCGCGACTGCCCGGTCTCCAACCTCCGGTGTTCGGGCGGTCCCCGCCGGCCACCCCTGTCCCGTCCTCAGGCGGCGAAGCTGCGGATGGTGGAAATGACCTTGTTCTCCCGGAACGGCTTGTCGCAGAACACGCCCCGCGCCGGGATGGCGTCGAGGTCGGGTGTCAGGGCGCCCGTCAGGACCAGCTCGATGGGAGGCCAGCGCTCCCGGATCATCGCGATCAGCTTCAATCCCGTGGTCGAGCCACGCACGTCGAGGTCCGCGAACACGACCCGGATGTCCGTGCGCCACTCCAGAGTGCGGACCGCCGCCTCGGCGGTGCGGACCACAACGGCCTCGCATCCCGCCTCCTCGACGAAATCCCGCATGATCCCCGCCAGGATCGGCTCGTCCTGGAGCACCAGCACGACCGGCTTCGGGTTCGCTCCGTCCGGTTGTCTCGCTGTCATAGACGCTGCACCTCGACCATCGGTGCACGCATCACCGCGATCACCCCGCCCCTGTCGTATGTAACGTCGACCTCGCCCGTTCCGACGAGGCCCGTGCGGATTAGGCGCGACCCGAAGCCCCGTCGGGTCGGCGCCGTCACGGGTGGGCCACCGTGCTCGCGCCACTGCAGCACCAACCCCGGCTCCCCCGTCGCTCCGTCGATCCACCACCGCAACTCGACTTGGCCTTCCTCGCCGGACAGGCTGCCGTACTTGGCCGCGTTGGTTGCCAGCTCGTGAAGCAGCAGCGACGCCGACAGAGCGGCACTGGGGCCGAGCGACACATTGGGGCCATCGAGCGTGAAGCGGCGGGCCTCGACCGCGTTGCCGAGCACCTCCCGGCACACGGTCCGAAGGTCCGCCGCCGTCCAATCCTTGCGCAGCAACAGGTCGTGGGCCGACGCCAAAGCCTGGATGCGCTTCTGGAACGCCTCCACCGGCTCGCGCTCCGGGACGGACCGCAGCGTCTGGTGCGCGATGCTCACGACCATCGCCATCGTGTTCTTGAGGCGGTGGGAGAGTTCGTGGTTCAGCAGATCCTGCCGCTCCTCGGCACGCCGCCGCTCGACGGCCTGGCGGGTCAGCTCGGCGATCTGGCGGACGAACGCGACCTCCGGTTCACCCCAGGCCCGCGGGCGGTCGTCGTTTACGTAAAGCACCGCCACCGTCCTGCCCTTCTCGACGATGGGTACATTGACGAGCGTGCGGGCGGAGACCGCCTCCAAGGTCGCGGCGGAGGCGGCGGTGCGCGGATCCTCGCGTACGTCCGGGATGACGACCGTCCGCCCCTTCCGGAGGTCCTCGGCGTAGAGGCCGTAATCGTCCATGCGGTAGGGGCCGGCCAGCGTCGGGAACCCCGTCGCAGTCCAATCCTCCTCCACGACCAAGCTGTCGCCATCCGAGCCAATTGTGCCGTAGCCCACCCGGCCGACGCCGAGCACGCGCCCGAGGATGGCGGCGGCCACCATCGCTATCGCGTCGGTGCCGATGTTGGCCCGCAGCCGTTCCCCGAGCTCCAGTAGGCCGCTGCGCCGGGCATCGGCCTGCACCCGCTCCGTCACTTCCAGGAAGATCACGCCGAAGCGCTCGCTCCCGAGCGGGAAGGCCCGGCCCTCGTACCATCGCGCCAGGGTGCCGACCTGTCGGATGAACGTCACCGCCTCTCCGGTCTCGACCACGTCGGCGAACTCGTCGACCCAGGCATCCTCGATACCCGGAAACACCTCGCGGATCGTGCGTCCCACGACTTCGGTCGGGACGATGCCGACGAGACGGCCCCAGGCAGAGTTGACGTCGACGTAGCGCCAATCCGTGATGCACCCGGCGGAATTGCGCACGACCTCGCCGACGACGAAGCCCTCGCTCAGGCGCTCGAACAGGCCGCGCCAATGGGCCTCGCCAATGGGCCTCGCTCGCCGCGAGGCGCTCCTCGAACGACTTCTGCTCGGTGATGTCGCGCGAGACGGAGAGGATCCTCTCTGGCCGCCCATCGGGCCCGCAGATCGGCGTGACCTGCACGTCCCACCACCTGGGCTTGCCGAGGAAGGTGTCGGCGGGACCTTGGAAATGACCGACTTCGCCAGCCTTGGCTTCAGCCAGAGCCTTTACGGCATCGGCATGCCCCTGGCCCTGCCAGAAGCTCGGCCACGGGCAGCCCTTGATGTGATTGAAGTCGCTGACTTCCATCACCTTCATGCCGCCCTCGCTCATGAAGGTCAGGCCGCCGTCGAGGTCGAGCACCTTGATGCAGTCGGCGGACGACGCCAGGACACTGCGCATAAACTCGGCGTCGGCCTGTTCCTTCGTGGCGGCGTTGCGCTCCTGCGTGCGGTCGCTGAACGCCTTGACGAAACCCTGGTGCGTCCCGTCGAGCCCTCGCAACGAGGTCATGTCGCCGACCGCGTAGAACCGGCCGCCGTCTTTGCGCAGATGCCAGCGCACGTCCTCGGCATGCCCCTCGTCGAGGACGATCGCCATCTCCTGCCGCGCGCGGCCGGCAGCCCGGTCCTCAGGCGTGAAGATCCGCTCGACGGTCTGCCCGCGCATTTCCTCAGCCGACCAGCCCAGGATGCGCTCGGCCCCGACGTTCCAGTCGGTCACATTGCCCGCGGGGTCCGTGACGACTATGGCCATCTCGCTCGCGCTGTCGAAAATCGCGCGCTGGCGCGCCTCGCTCTCGGCGAGACGGCGCCTGTTACGGTGCGCTTCGGTGACGTCGATCTGGCTGCCGAAGCGGTAACGCAGGCGGCCCTCGCCGTCGAAGACGGGTCCGATGAACAGGGCGTTGACGAAGGGTGTGCCGTCCCGACGGTGGTTGGTGATCTCGATGGTGAGGTCGCGATTGTCGAGCAACGCTGCGCGGATCTCCTCGACGTGGTCGGGCTCGGTGTCCGGACCCTGGAGGAACCGGCAGTTGCGACCGACGACCTCGTCAATCCCGTAACCCGTGAGGTCGAGGAAGGCGCGGTTCGTGAAGACGATGGGGTCGTCGTGCTGGTTGGGATCCGTGAGGATCATCGGCAGGCCGGTCTTGTCGACGGCGGAGAACAGCACATCGGCATCGGATGCCGGTTGGCGGTCCCGCCCCTGGTCGGGATGCCCGGCCAGCCTTGCCCGCAAGCGCAGGACCTCCGCCTCAAGCTCCTCGCGCGAGAGGCTGTTCAAATCGCTATCCATCGGAAGGTGAGCCCGCCCCCGGCGACCGACGTCGTCCACGGCCCAAGCTGATAACGAAGCCCCTCGGCATCGTCACTGCGGCTTTCGGTTCAACGCCTTGGGGCGCTTTCCTAACTCGCATCAATGTCGCCGGCCCCCTGCCGGGGGACCGCGTCGGTGACGGCCGGACGGTCGGACAGAGCCCGAGGCGGTCGCGGCGATTTCAACGGTTCGAGTTTCTTGCCGCAACCGCCCTTCCGATGGCCTCATGCAGGCGCCCCTCTAGGAAAGGCCGGGCGACGAACGGGATGCCGTCCGGCAGGTCCCCGGGCCTCGGCGCGACAAGCGCGGAGACCACGACCATGGCCACGTCCGGCCGCCGCCGGTCGACTTCCCGGGCGAGCGCAAGACCGTTCATCGTGCCCGGCATGCGGACGTCGACGACCATCAGCGCGACGGTACTGTCCAGGCGTTCGAGGGCCTGTTCGGCGTTGCCGGCCTCCACGACTGCGTAGCCCCCCGCCTCCAGGAGGTCGCGGACCTCCAGGCGGAAGATCATCTCGTCCTCGACCACCAGGGCGGTCTTCGCGTTCGGGGCATCGGTCATGGCGAGCGGCAACGGGCCGGCGGGCCCTTCGTTGCGCCGCATCGTCATGCGACGGCCTGGAAATCGACCAGCGACGCCTCGACGATGCAGGTCACCCCCTCCGGGTGGTAATCGAGGGAGAGGCTGGCGTTGACCTGCGCGGTCAGCCCGCGCTCGATCAGCCGCGACCCGAACCCCTTTCGCGATGGCGGCACGACCGGTGGACCGCCGGTTTCCATCCATGCGATGCGCAGCCGGGGCGCGTCCGCCGGCCCGACCAGCGAGGAGGTCACCGACACAACGCCGTGGGGCACCGACAGCGCGCCGTACTTGACCGCGTTCGTGGTCAGTTCGTGCAGGGTCAGGGCCAGGGACAGCGCGGCCTTGCCGCCGATCTCCACGTCCGGGCCCTCGAACCTGACGCGTCGCCCCGCCGATTCCTGGACCCCGACGCCTTCGCGGACAACCGCCGCCAGGGACGCGCTCTCGGCGGCGCCCCCGAGAAGCACGTCGTGCGCCTTGCCGAGCGCGACCAAGCGGCTGCCCAGGACCTCGCGTGCAGCATCCATGTCGGTGGCGCCGCGCAGCGTCGAGGCGGCGATGGCCTGCACCATCGCCAGCAGGTTCTTCATGCGGTGCGAGAGCTCCTGGTTCAGCAAGTCTTGCCGTTCCTCGGCCCGGCGGCGCGCGTCGATGTCGGCCACAGCCACGACCGCGCCGACCACCGCGCCGGCCTCGTCGCGCATCGGCGCGCCTGCGATCTCGATCCAGAGCCGGGTGCCGTCGCCCCGCTGGTACTCGCAGCGCATCTCCGCGTGCTCTTGCCCTTCCCGGATGATGCGGCTGAGCGGGTATTCATCCGGTGCGACCCGGCGTCCGTCCTCGTGGAACGCGACCCATTCGCCATAGCTCTCGACGTCGGGTGAGGGCAGGACCGGATGGCGGAAGATATCCTCCAACCGTCGGTTGCCCCCGACGATGCGGCCGGAGGGCGCCTCGGCGAACAGGATGCCCACCGGAACGGTGTCGAGGACTGCCCGGAGTGACGCCTCGCTCGCCTGCAGGGCTTGGCGCGCGCGGTGCTGTTCCGTCAGGTCGCGGGTCACGGTGCCGTAGCCCAGCTTGCGCCCGTCGGCGCCGCGCACGGGGAAGAGGTTGTACAGGACCGGGACCGCCGCCCCGGTGACCACGTGACGGAAGTGCAGCTCGCCTTCCCAGAAGCCGTCCCGCTCGACCGCCGGCAGCACCTCGTCGAGGACGCGCGCACGCTCCTCCGGCACGAAGTAGTCCACGATGGGCATGGCCCGGGCCGCGGCGAGGTCGGGCAGCCCGATGAGGCGGCGCCCGGCCTCGTTGACGAAGTCGACGCTCCCGTCGGGGGCCGCCAGGCCGATGAAGTCCTGGCTCTGCTCGACCAGCGCGGCGAGCCGGCGGGTCTCGGCGTCGGCCCTGCGTTTGTCACCGACGTCGGCCAACACGGTCACCGCGGCCTGGATCGCACCCTCGGCGTCGCGCACGGGTCCGCTCGACACCTCCAGGAGGCGCATCTCACCCGTCCCGGGAATGCGGTAGCGCATCTCCTCGCCGCGCACCGTCTCGCCCCTCCTCAGGGCGCGTAGGGTCGGGTACTCGGCCGGCTCGTACCGGCGGCCGTCCGGGTGCATGGCGCCGTAGGAGACGTAGCGGGCGTCGCCCTCCGTCCCGAGCCCGTGGCCGAGGATCTCCTCGGCCTTGGCATTCAGCGACGACGGCACGCCGGCCTCCGCCCCGGCGATGGAGATGCCTACCGGGGCCTGGAGGAAGATCGCCTCCAGCAAGCCGCGCTCAAGCCCGAGCCGACGTTCGCTTTCCCGCATGGCGTCCTCGGCCCGCTTGCGAGCGGTCAGGTCGAGCATGGCGCCGATCATGCGGCAGGCCCGGCCTTCGGCGTCGCGCATGACGTGGCCGCGGTCGAACACATGGGCATAGGATCCGTCCGCGCGGCGGAAACGGTACTCGTCCGACCAGATCGTGCCGTCGCCGTCGATGACCGCGTGGATGGAGGCATCGATGCGGGCGCGGTCCTCGGGATGGATCTGCGCGACCCACCAGTCTCCCGTCGGCTCGACCGTCGCGGGGGCATGGCCGTAAGCTTCGGTCAGGGCCTCGTTCCAGAGCACGTGGTTGGTGGCGAGGTCCCAGTCCCAGATCGCGTCGTTCGTGGCCCGGGCCGCCAACCGGTAACGGTCCTGGCTCTCCTGCAGGCGGAGGGCGGCTTCCTTCTGCTCCGTCCGGTCGCGCAGGATCTTCACGAAGCCGATGGCCGCGCCGGCCTCGTCGCGCAGCACCATCATCTCGCCGTTGGCCCAGAAGCGCTCGCCGTCGCGACGCAGGTGCCAGCGCTCGTCGATGCCGGTGCCCGTCTCCAGCGCCGAGCGCATCTCCTCGGCCGGGATGCCGTCGCGCCGGTCCTCGGGCGTGAAGAACGCGTCGGCGGCCCGGCCGCACATCTCCTCGGGGCGCCACCCGAGGATGCGGGTCGCGCCCGCGTTCCAGTCCGTGACCCGGCCGTCGAGGTCGAGCAGGATGATGGCGTAGTCCTGGGCGCTGTCGAACACGGCGCGGCGTCGGTACTCCGTAAGGGCGGCCGCCCGCGTGGCGACGCGCTCACCGGCCTCGGCGAGGCCGGAGGCCACCGAACCTGCGAAGACGCCGAGGATCCGCATGTCCTCCTCGACGAAGGCATCGGGCCGGCTCGACTGCAGCTTCAGGACGCCCACGACGACGCCCCCGCGTCGAACCGGGACCAGGAGGCAGGACCTCAGGCGCAGGCTCTCCGCGAGATCCCGCTCGACCCGATGGTCCCGCAGGACGTCGGGGACGGAGAGGGGCACGTCATCCCGGTAACAGGCCCCCGAGAGGCTCGCGCGGATCGGAAGGCGCAGGCCCAGGTGCGGCGCAAGGCCGTCGGTGACCGCCCGATAGACGAGGTCCTCGCCCTCGCGGATCTCGACCGCCCCCGCCTCGGCGGAGGTGACGGCGCGCATCGCTCCCGCGAGCACGGCACGGAAACTCGCGTCGAGGTCGCCACCCGCCGCCGCGACCCCGGCCAGCGCCACCGCGACCGCCTCGCCCTGGCGGCCGGACCTATCGCGGTCGGCGAGGGAGCGTCGCAGCAGGAGTTGGTCCATGACCTGCCGGGCGAGCGCTTCCAGGTCCTCGACCTGTTCCGGTGAGAGGCCTTCCGGGCGCGGGACGTGGTCGATCACGCACAGGCTGCCGAGCACTTGCCCCTCGGGCGTGCGCAAGGGTGCGCCGGCGTAGAAGCGCAGGTGCGGCTCGCCGGTCACGAGCGGGTTGTCGCGGGTGCGGGGGTCGCGTGTCAGGTCGGGGATCTGGAGGATGTCCGGCTCGGCGAGCACGAACTTGCACACCGAGCGGTCGAGGTCGGTCTCGCATGGCGGGAAACCGGCGCGGGCCTTGAACCATTGCCGGTCCCGGTCGACGAGGCTGACGAGGGCGACAGGCACGGCGCAGAGGCGGCGCGCGAGGTTGACGATGTCGTCGAACCCACGCTCGGGCGGGGTGTCGAGGATATCGAAGGCATTGAGCGCGGCGAGACGGGCATCGTCCCTGACCGGAGGCGGGACGGTGACGGCGACGTTCACTTGACCGTCTCCCGCAGGGTGACCGCGGCGGAAGGCGGCTTGAGTTTGTCGGGTTCTACCGCATCGACGGCGACCATCCGGCCACCCGGGGCGTAGACCGCGCCGAGCACCTCGGAGAAATGGTGCCGCACGGCGGCGTGGCACTCGCACGACGCCGCCTCGGCGCGCTTTCGGTCCGGCAGCGTCAGGCGTCGGTGGCCGATCTCGATCAGGCCCTCGCGCTGCATCCGCCCTAGCACCTCCGTCAGGTAGGCGCGGCGCACGCCGAGCATGTCGGCGAGGATCTCGTGGGTCACTGGCAGGTCCGGCGTCCCGAGACGGTCCTGTAGGGTCAGCAGCCATCGCAGGCAGCGCCGTTCGATGGTGTGTGCGGCGTTGCAGGCGACCGACTGGAGCACCTGCGCAAGCAGGCAATCGGCGTAGCGCACGAACAGGTCGCGGACGGTCTTCGAGGCGTGCTTGGCCTCGGCGAGCCGGTCCGCGTCGATGCGGATGACCGGGCCGCCGACCTGGACCACCGCCTGCCCGAAGGCCGGCAGGTAGCCCTGGCTCACCACGCCGCCGATGGCGCCCTCGCGCCCGACCGTGGCGGTCTCGACGGACTTACCGTCGATGAGCGGCACGACCAGCGTGACCACGCAGCCGTGGGCCGGGAAGGTGACGTGGCTGACGTCGTCGCCTGCCCGGAACAGCACGTCGCCGCGTTCCACCTCTCGCCGCTCGGCATGCGGGGCCAGCAGGCGCCGGTCGGCGTCGTCGAGGGCTTCGAGCAGCAGGTTGCCGTCGATGGCGCGTGGGGTGGTGATGGTCACGGGAATCGTCGGTCGGCGGCAGGCGGGTTGTCCGATAGCGGACTTCCGGGCGCAAAGATGTCCGATATCTGACAAGTGATCGGAGTTTCCCTCCCGCCGCCTTCGGCCCTCGTGCCGAAAAAGTATACCGGTACGAAATGACCTGGGCGGCGTTAGGGAGGGGCGTGCCGGTCCTTGCCCGGCGGCAGGGAGTTCAGCGTATGCCTACGGACATGACGGACGCCGTGAAGCCGCCGGCCCAGGTACCGCCACCCCTCGTACCCGGCCTGCGCGGCCTGCTGACCCTCGCCGTCGGCGTCGTGCTGATCACCGCCCTTTATTTCGGCCGCGAGGTGTTCGTCCCCCTCGTCCTGGCGGTGCTCCTCAGCTTCGTCCTGGGGCCGGTGGTCAACCTGCTGCGACGCCTCAGGCTCGGACGGGTGCCCTCCGTGATCGTGGCCGTGCTGCTCGCCCTGGCCGTGCTCGGCGGCATCGGGGCGGTCATCGGCACCCAGGTCGCGGGGCTCGCCGGCAACCTGCCGCAATACCAGTCGACCGTGCAGAAGAAGTTCGCCGGCCTGCAGCAGGGCTGGCTCGGCGAGGCCAACCGGGTCATCGCCAAATTCAGCCACCAGGTCCAGGACGCGACGCAGAAGGCCGACGCCGCCGGGACCACGGCGGGGACCGGCCCCGGGGGCGAGACGCCGAAGGCGCAGCTCGTGCGGGTCCAGGAGCCCGAGCTCTCGCCGCTCGCGCTGGCCGAGAAGGTGCTCGGCCCGGTCGTCGAGCCGCTGACCACGGTGGGCATCGTGCTCGTCGTGGTGGTGTTCCTGCTCCTGCAGCGCGAGGACCTGCGCAATCGCATGATCCGCCTGTTCGGGTCGAGCGACCTGCACCGGACCACCGTGGCGATGGACGACGCCGCGAGCCGGCTCGGGACCTACTTCCTCGCCCAGCTCGGCATGAACGCGGCCTTCGGCGTCATCGTCGGCGTGGGGCTGTGGTTCATCGGCGTGCCCAACCCGCTCCTGTGGGGCGTGCTCTCCGCCATCATGCGCTTCATCCCCTACATCGGCGCCATCGTCTCGGGCGTTTTCCCCGTGGCACTGGCGGCCGCCGTCGACCCGGGCTGGTCGATGGTCATCGCGACCGCGGCCCTGTTCCTGATCGCCGAACCCTTCTTCGGGCAGGTGGTCGAGCCGCTCCTCTACGGCCATTCCACCGGCCTTTCGCCCTTCGCCGTGATCGTCTCGACGCTGTTCTGGGGATTCCTCTGGGGACCCATCGGCCTGATCCTGGCCACCCCGTTCACGGTCTGCCTCGTCGTCCTCGGCCGCCACGTCGACAGCCTGGAGTTCCTCGACGTGCTGCTCGGCGACCGGCCGCCCCTGACGCCGGTGGAGAACTTCTACCAGCGCATGCTCGCCGGCGACCCGGACGAGGTCCGTGAGATCGCCGAGGGTATGCTGAAGGAGCGCTCGCTGTCCTCGTACTACGACGAGGTGGCGCTCAAGGGGCTGCAACTCGCCGCCAACGACTACGCCCGAGGGGTCGTGACGCCGGCGCAGCTTGAGAACATCCGCTCCTCTTCGCGTTCCCTCGTCGAGGATTTCGAGGATCACCAAGACGCCGAGCCGAGCAATGAGGGTAAGGCCGTGAACCCGGCGGACACGCCGACGCTGGCCGAACGAACGCATCCGAAGACCGAGGCCGTGCCCGGCCACGCGGCGCCCCGCGAAGAGCTCCCGGATGGTTGGCGCGGTGAGGCGCCGGTCCTGTGCCTCGCCGGCCGTGGCCCCCTCGACGAGGCCTCCTCGGCGATGCTGGCGCAACTGCTGCGCAAGCACGGCCTGGGGGCCCGGGTCGCCCCGTACCAAGCCGCCTCGCGCGAGGGCATCCGCGACCTCGACATCACGGACGTGGCGATGGTCTGCGTCTCCTACCTCGACATCACGGGCAACCCCTCGCACCTGCGCTACCTGCTGGAGCGGTTGCGGCGGCGGGCGCCGGGCGTGCCGATCCTGGTCGGACTGTGGCCGGTGGGTGAGAAGGTGCTCACCGACGCCGCAGTGGGGCGCGAGGTCGGCGCCGATGCCTACGTCTCGTCACTGCGCGACGCGGTCGAGGCGTGCCTCCGGTCTGCCGGCCACACGAGCAAGGTCGACCGGGACGCCGCTTAAGGCATTCGCTTCTAAGCTCCCGTGGCGGGACCGCCCTCAGGGCGAAAGACGCCACGGCGAGCTAGACAGTAATCGCCGGAACATCTCCCAAGCGTGGCCGTTGTGATCGCAACATACAGCCACGCTTCGAGCTGCCGCCGTGAAGACCCTCGCCACCCTCTCCTCCGCCGCCCTCGGCCTTGCAGTCTCCCTCGCTCCCGCCTCGGCCGAGGACCGCCCGGTCACCGTCTACACGGGCGCCGGCGGCATCACCGTGCCGGCCTCCGCCCTCGCCGCCACGCAGCCCGTGCGGAAGGCGGCCACGGACGTCGCTCCCGCCCGCAACGTCCGCGTCGTTCTCGCTTCGCCCTACCGAACCATGAACTGAACGCCGACGCTTCTCCTCGACCGGACACAGGCAATCTCAGGGAGCCCATCAGCATGACCGTCAAGACTGTGATCGCCGCCGCCGCCCTCGCGATGGGCCTCGCCTCGGGCGCCCAGGCCCAGGGCTTGGTGCGCGGTGCCGAGGAGGGGGCCGCGGCGGGCCGCGCCACCGGCGGACCCATTGGCGAGATCGTCGGCGGCGCCATCGGCGCGGCGACCGGCACCGTCAACGGCATCCTCGGCGTCGACACCCGCCCGCGCTTCCGCAGCTACGTGGTCCGCGAGCAGCGGCCCTCGTACACCTTCGGCGACCAGGTCCGCGTCGGCACCGTGCTGCCCTCGGACGGCGTGACCTACTACGAGGTGCCGGCCGAGTACGGCGTGAGCGGCTACCGCTACACCGTCATCAATGGGCAACCCGTCCTCGTGGAGCCGGGCAGCCGCCGCATCGTCGAGATCATCGACTGACGGTCGCCCAAGCGTTCGGGAGCCGTGGATCGCCGGCCCGCCCCGAGGCGGGCCGAGTAACTCCGGTGACCGGCTGCCCTGACGCCTTCAATTGAACCCGAACGGTGCTGCGGTGGGTGGGTGCGTCGAGGTGCGACCTGCGGAGGCTCCGGGCGATTGCCGGCGACGCCATCGTTGTGACGGGCGGCGGGTGATGGTTGGCCGGGCCTTGCTGGTGGCGACCCTGTTCCTCGCGAGCGCAGCCACCGCGGTCGCCCAGGACCAGCCGATCACGAGCCCGCAGGACGCGCAGCGCAGGGACGAGGCCCGGGACCAGGTCTTCTCCGCACCGAACCCGAAACGGCTCTCGCCCTTCGACCTGGGGGCGGAAATCTACCATGCCTGCATGCTCCGCCTCGGCGCCGAGGGGAAACCACCGCGCGATTGATCGAGGTAGCGCTTCGGCGTCGGACGTGACTGGGACGACGCGTAAGGACGACGCATCCGGCAGGACGCAACGTGATGGCGTCAGCCCCCGATGGACCGCCCGATTCGTCGCTGAAGCTGGGACAGGGCGGCCGCCGAGCCGCGCAGCTCCATCGCACGGATGCGCTGGCTGCGGGCCAGCACCCACAAGGTGGGAACATGCACGTCCATTGGCCTGTGCGCCGCCAGGGAGGCCAGCGCGTCCGCATGGGCCTCCCGTCCGACGGCCTCGTCCAGCAAGCGGCGCCTCTCGACGCCTGTCCCATCGCGCATCTCGCCCCGTTAGGTCGCAGAACCGTACCCCCCGGGGAATGCCGCCAGGATAGGCATCGGTCAATCGGCCACGGCTTCGACGGACCGGGAAGCCGTCTCCAGCGCCTAGCATTCGGGGCAAGTCGCGATCACGGGAAGACTTCATGCGGCACCGGCGCGGAGTGCCTGGGGGATACCGGTGCGGGCACGTTCACCCCGGCCGCGAGGCGGCGAGCCGGGCCCGCGGCGCGAAATGTCGCCCGGGCCCGGCTCGTCCAGGGGGTGGAACTCCCGGCCGATAAGGTGCATTGGACCCGCCGCGTCGCGCGTATTCGCCATCGACGACCGCTGGCGTGGCCAGCCCTGCAACGTCCCCAAGGCTCGCACGCAGGGTGCCGGCCCGATCCACGCGAAAGGTCGTGCCCGTGCCGAATTCCCGGCAGCCGCTGCAGTCGAAGGCCGCAGCCAACGCGCCCCTGGTGAGCCTGCGGCGCGGGAGCGGGCAGCTGTTCGAGACCGAGCGCCGCCTCAACGCGGTCCTGAACAACGCCTCCGTCTCGATCTTCCTGATGGATGACCGGCAGCACTGCATCTACATGAACCGCGCCGCCGAGCAGCTGACCGGCTGGACGCTCCCCGAGGTGCTCGCCCGCGACTGCCCATTGCACGACATCGTGCACCACACCTACCCGGACGGCCGGCCGTTCCCCCTGGAGGAATGCGCCATCGACCGTGCCTTCCCCGAGAACAACCAGGAGCGTGGCGAGGAGGTCTTCGTCCACCGGGACGGACACTTCTATCCAGTCGGGTTCACCGCCAGCCCGATCCGCGACGATGCCGCCAACATCATCGGCACGATCATCGAGGTCCGCGACATCAGCGAGGAGAAGGCGGCGGCCGAGCGCCAGCGCCTTCTCATTAACGAACTGAACCACCGGGTGAAGAACACCCTGGCGACGGTGCAGTCCATCGCCGCGCAGACTTTCCGCGGGCAGACGGACCAGGCGGTCCGCGCCGTGTTCGACGCCCGCATGGCCGCCCTGTCGAACGCCCACAACGTTCTGGTGGAGGACAACTGGGAGAGCGCCAGCCTGAGCCAGGTGATCGAGCGGGCGCTGGCCCCCCACCTTCTGGCGGAGGTCGACGTTGACCGTTTTCGGCTACGAGGGCCGGACGCGCGATTGCATCCAAAGGTGGCGGTCACGTTGGCGATGGCGCTGCACGAGCTGATGACCAACGCCGCCAAGTACGGCGCCCTCTCGGTCTCGGAAGGTAAGGTCTCCGTGACTTGATCCCTGCATGATCTGGATGATGAGCGACAGCAACTCGACCTGTCGTGGGAGGAGCGCGGCGGACCGCCGGTCACGCCGCCGACCCGCAAGGGGTTCGGCTCCCGCCTGATCGAGCGGCAGCTGCCCATGGAGTTCGACGGCAGCGCCGTGATCACCTACGCCCCGGGGGGCGTAACCTGCAGGCTGGAGATCCCGCTGACCACCCTCGGGTGGGTCGGCCAGGAAGCCGTGGAAGGGCGGCGCGCGCCATGACGTTGCTGGTCGGACGCCGTGTGCTGCTGGTCGAGGACGAGAGCCTCGTCGCCATGCTCGCGGAGGACATGTTGCTCGACCTCGGCTGCGAGGTGACCGTCGCCATGCGCCTCGACAAGGCGCTCGGCTTGGCCCAGTCCGAGTCCTTCGATGTCGCCGTGCTCGACGTTAACCTTGGCGATGCGCGGAGCTATCCGGTCGCCGATCTGCTCCATGAGAGCGGCACCCCGTTCCTGTTCGCGACCGGCTATGGCCAGAAGGGTCTGGAGGGGAGCTATCGGAACGTGCCGGTGCTGCAGAAGCCCTACCAGGCCGATCCGCTGGAGCACCTGCTCGTCCGCCTGCTGACCGGCGGGATGCCCTTGCGTACAGGTGGCAGGGACCTGCCGCCACCATGCCGGTGCCAGGATACACAGGCGGGCGGCTTTCGCGCCGACCAAGTCCGCTAGGCTGCGCTGGCCGGGGTCTAGCGTTCGGCCCCTGACCTGGGATGGGCGTGACCGAGGTGGAGCCGGCCGGGTCAGCCCGGGAGGATCGCCCGGCCGCGTACCGGCTTACCGGAGCGTCGGGGACTCGCCCGGCTGCAGGTGCCGGTCTCCGCCGTCCGGACCGCCGGGCGAGACGTGGTCGTTCAGGCGGGCCAGGTGCTCGAAGACGTGCTCGAACGCGGCCGTGACGGCCTTCTCGAAGCTGCCGTCGCCCTTGCCCTGGGCGTCCCTCAGCGCGCCCAGCAACTCGCGATGCTTTTCGGTATCCGTGGACATGGCGGTCCTTTTCGTCCGGGCCTGCCCCGGGGTCGAGGGGAAGCCCCGGTCGCTGCCGGCGGTTCCTGGCATCGTGGTCGCCCGGCTCACGACGCCGGCGCGTCCGCGGCGGGGGCCATGGACGGCGGCACGTTCGGCGTCGTGCCGCTCAAAAGGGCTGCCGGCCATCGGGGGTCCTACGCCCCCATGGTCATGACGGAGCCTCCGTCTACCCGCAGGAACTCGCCGGTGATGAAGCTGGCGTGTTCTGAGCAGAGGAACGTCACGGCGGCGGCGACCTCCTCCGCGCGTCCGCGACGCTTGGCGACGATGCCTGGGCGCTCCTCGTCCAGCGTCACCTGGATCGCCTCATCGAAGGAGATGCCCTTCTCCTTCGCCTTTTTCTCCATCTGAGCGTCGGTCATCGGCGTGGCGATGAAGGCCGGCCCGACCGCATTCACGAGTACGCCGTCTGGCCCATAGGCCTTGGACAGCCCCTTCGCGAGATTCAGGACGCCCGCTTTGGCCGCTGCGTATGGCAATTCCTCGACGTAGGGCTGCACCGCATCCTCGGACGAGAACAGCACGACCCGGCCCCAGCCTGCCTTGCGCATGTGTGGGATAAACGCCCTGGCCGCGCGCACTCCGGCCATGAGGTCGGTCTGGATTGCCTCAAGCCAGTCGTCGTCGGTCAGTTCGAGGAAGTCCCCCGATGCACCGGTGATGCCGGCGGCGCAGACGAGGATGGTAGGCTTGTCGTCGAAAGCCATGTTGGCGAAGGCGGCGAGCACCTCGATCCCCTTGGCCGTGCTTAGGTCCGCCTCGACGGCGCGAACCTGGCCCAGCGCCGCCAGATCGTTGGCTGTGGCCTGCAGCTCGGGGCCTTCCTTGTCGGTCAGGACGACGTGCACGCCCTCGCGCAGAAGGTGTTCGGCGGTCGAGCGGCCCATGCCCGACTTGGCCCCCGTCACGACGGCGACCCGTCCGCTGATGCCGAGATCCATCTATCTGGTTCCGTTAAATCTTGGGAGGTCCACCCGGGGATCCGGCAGGACCGGTAGTTGAGAAGTCTGCTTTTTGAGGGGAGTTCCGTGCTCTTGATCTCCCCCGGGGGAGCACAGGCTTGACGTTTGCGTGCGCCTGGACCGAACGACCACTTTAACTGGTGCAACGACACCGCGTCGAACCGCTGCACCCTGGACGGCGCGGGGCCCCCGTACCTCGCAGATTAAGGTCCGGCTGGGGGAACCTCCTCCACGCTCCACTATTGCCGCCTCAACACCGTGGAGCATAGGCATGGCTACGAGCAGCACCCCGCGTACTCACCAGACCCGCAACAACACCAATTCCAACGCCAAGAGGGTTTCCATCGAAGCGCTGAACGCACGGCTGGCCGACGGCATCGACCTCGCCCTCGCGATCAAGCAGGCCCACTGGAACCTCAAGGGGCCGCAGTTCATCGGCATCCACCTGATGCTAGACGGCTTCCGCGCCGAGATCAGCGGCCTCAACGACAAGGTTGCCGAACGGGCGGTGCAACTCGGTGGCACGGCGCTGGGCACGGCGCAGGTCGTGGCAGGATCGACCAAGCTGCCTGCCTACCCCACCGGCATCTATGCCATCGCCGACCATATCGCCGCGCTGATAGACAGCTACGCCGCCTACGCGAACGCCGTGCGCGAGAACATCGACGAGACGGACGAGGCGGGCGATCCCGACACCGCTGACCTGTTCACCGAGGTGTCCCGCGCCGTCGACAAGCAACTCTGGTTCCTCGAAGCCCACGTCCAGGAGCCGACGGGCCAGATGCGCGACGGCGACGCTCGCAACTGAGGAATGCCTTACCCCTTCGCTTCCTACCCGACGGAGGGGCGGTCAGGAGTGAGGAAGCTCCATCGTCATGTCGGCCAAGGCTGCTTGGCCGACGCAAGGTTCACCGACGGCGATAAGGCGCGCTGCCGACCGGCGCCGGATCTCTCATCTAGCTGAGCTTCGGCTGCCCGTTGGAGGCCGAAACGCCGCCGTCCACCGGCAGGTTCACCCCGGTGACGAAGCGTGCGTCCTCGCTCGCCAGGAAGGCGATGACCCCGCTGATATCGTCTGGCTGGGCGCCCCGTCCCATCGGGATGCGTTCGTTGAACTTGGCCACAAGCTCGGGCTGATCCTGCATGCCGGCGGTGAACGGCGTGTAGACCAGCGTCGGGTTGACCGCGTTCACGCGGACGCCGTGGGCCGCCTCGTCCATCGCCACCGCGCGGGTGAAGTTCGTCACCGCCCCCTTGGCTGCGCAGTAGAAGCTGTGGTTCCGGTCGCCGCCGAGCCCGGACACGGATGAGACGTTGACGATGCACCCGCGGCTCTCGCGCAGGTGCGGCATGGCGAACCGCGTCATGTAGAAGACGCCGTACAGGTCGGTCTCGATGATCGTCGAGAAGTCCCCGATGTCGCCTTCGTCGACACGACCGAGGTGGTCCTTTCCGGCATTGTTGACGAGGACGTCGAGGCGGCCGAAGCGTTCGATTGCGGCCGCGACGACCTCCCGGCACCGGTCGGCGTTCGAAAGGTCGGCGACCCGGGCGAGCGTCCTGTCCGCCCCGATCTTGGCAGCGACCCGGTCGATGCCTTCACCGTTCATGTCGGCGAGGACGAGGCTCGCCCCCTCCTCGCCGAAGCGGCGTGCGGCGGCCTCGCCGATGCCGGACGCGGCACCCGTGACCAGGACGACCTTGTTCGAGAAACGTGACATCGCGATTCCTGAACTTGGACGCCGGGCAACCCGCCCGACGCCATGACGAAGGGCGGCCTCAAGCGCTGCGGGCCTGGTCCGGATGACGCCCTTCCGCGAACTCCTCGACGATCTTGGCGCAGAAGGCCGGCAGGTCCTTCGGGTTGAGGCTGGTGACGAGGCCCTTGTCGACCACCACCTCCGCGTCGACCCATTCCCCGCCCGCGTTGCGGATATCGGTCTTCACAGTCGGGAACGACGTCAGCTTGCGCCCCTTCACGACGTCGGCCTCGACCAGGGTCCAGGGCCCGTGGCAGATGACGCCGACCGGCTTGGCCTGTGTGCAGATACCCATAATTTGCCAACGGCCCGCATAACCTGAATCGAATTTACCCCATATCCTGCGGACCGGGTCCGCGCAGTCGGCCAGTGATCACTGGCGTCAGGGACGCCCTCCGACGGCTCCGGCCGCCGCCCTCAGTCGATGCGGGCTGCCCGCACGACGATTGCCTTCCCGAATCGACCCTGCGATCCCAGCCGATGCCCGGTTCGGATTTCGTAACGGATCACGCATCGCGCTACGCGTCACCCGCTACCTTCGGAGTCGCGAGCCCGCCTCCGCGATCCACCCCGTTGTGCCTTTCGTCAGCTGGTCCTAGCATGCCTCCCCGGCCTCCAGCCCGATCACCGTGACGCTGGCCCCGGCCTTCGTCACCGCATCACGCGGCTGGACGAACTCGGGCTCCTCGGTCCCGCGCGGTGCGATCAGGATCGCGATCTTCTTGGCATGTAACGTCATGTAGTCTTTCTCGTGATGTTGGGTGGAAAAGGTTCGTCGCGGCCGCACTACCCGTCAGCCCCGGCGAAGGGCCTCGCCGAGCAAGCCGGCCAGCTCCTCGGTTGCCTCCAGGCAGCGCCGGGAGTGCGCGGTCATCTGGATGAAGCCGTGCGGTAGGTCCGGATGGTGGACGTAGGTGAGGTCGTTGCGAGCCGCCGTGAGTTTCCGGGCGTAGGCGTGGCCGACATCCCGCAGCATGTCGAAGCCGCAGGTGACGAGCAGGGCCGGCGGCAGGTTCGCGTGGCTCTCCGCGTTCATCGGCGTGACGTAAGGCTGCGTGTAGTCGACCCCGTGCGGCAGCAGGTGCCAAAGGAACTGGTGCACGCCCGCCGTGTCGACGTAGGCGCCGGTGCGGTTCTCGATCCCGGCCTTGGTCTCGAACGGCAGCGCCGTCTCGGGGTAGAGCGGCATCTGCAACGCCAATCGCGGGCCGCCGGTGTCGCGCAGGCGCAAGGAGATCGTGCAGGTCATGTTGCCGCCGGCCGAGTCGCCGCCGAGCGCGATCCGCGCCGGATCGACCCCGCGCTCGGCGGCATGATCGAACAGCCAACGGACGACGAACTCGTTCTCGTCGATCTGGACCGGCCACTGGTACTCGGGCGCGAGCTTGTAATCGACGCACCAGACCTGTGCGCCGCTGCCCTCGGACAGGCGCCGCATCGCGGTCTCGAACTGGTCGAGCGAGCCGACGACGAAGCCGCCACCGTGCAGGTAGACCAGGGCGGCGCCCTCGGCGGGACCCGGCTTCGAGGGGTGATAGACGCGAACCGGGATTGTCCCGTGGGGCCCGCGCAGGCCGAGGTGCTCGATCCGGCCGATGGGCGGCTTCTCGGCGTCGATGAAGGCGTCGTGGGCGCGTCGCTGCTCGTAGAACGGCTCCGGACCGCCGAGCACGGGTCCGGTCTTGAGCCATCCGGCGATCTCGGCATCCATCGTGGTGCGGGTGACGGCCTCGGGCAGGTCGCTCGCGGCATAGACGGGCATGGATACGTATCCTTCGGTACGGTCGGATCTGGTTCGGGTCGGATTCTTTCTGGATTGGCCCGGAAGGGCTTCCGCTACTCGGCCGGGTCGACCTGCTGCTCTGGCACCGGAATGTCGAAGCCGTTCAGCGTGATGCAGACCATCGCGTAGAGGCCGACGAGATGGATCAACTCGGAGACCCCGGCGGCGCCGAACGCCGCGACGACACGGTCGTAGACGGGGCGCGGCAGGACCCCGCCGGCATTCAGTGCGCTGGCCGCGTCGAAGATCGCGGCTTCCTCGGCGGTTAGGTCGGACGGCCGCTGCCCCGCCACGATGGTCGCGACCTTGTCCTCCGGTAAGCCCTTCTCACGCGCAACCTGGACGTGGGCATAGAGCTCGTAGGCCGACTTGAACCGCGCGCCGATCACCAGGATCGCGACCTGCCGTGCAGCGTTCGAGAGGGCGCCGCGCTTCGACACCGCCTCGGTGAGGTCCCAGACCGCCCGGCCGATCTCGGGCTCATGCAGCCACGGATTGAACGGCCCGAGCAGGGCGCCGTCCGCCCTGGCCGTCTGAAAACCCCCGAACTGCTTGGCGATGCCGGCCTGGAGCGTGTCGTAGAGCCGGCGCTGCTCGTCGGTGAGATTCTGCGGCGGGATGGGAGGAAGTCGCAAAGGAAAGCTCCGGCATGGAGATGGCGGCTGTCGTGTCGACCTGTCGGCGACAAACCTCGCCCGGGCTCGCCGTTCCCGAAAAATCGTTCACGTCTGATTGAAAATGGGTCTTGGCCGGGAACGGACGAAAGCAACCGAGGTTTTGTTGCAGTCTAAAATTCCGGAGGCCCGAGCCTTGCAAGCGCCCGTCCGCTACAGCCCCGACGTCGAGGACGTGAAGCCCCAAGAGGGCCAGACTATCGATCAGTTGAACGAGACCTTCGACACCATCCTGGAGACGGTGGCTAAGGATTCCGGCCATGCAGTGCGCTCGGTGCACGCCAAGTCCCACGGCATCCTCGAAGGCGTGCTCAGGATCGATCCGAACCTCCCGCCGGAACTGGCCCAGGGGCTGTTCGCCAAGCCGGGCGAGCACAGGGTCTTCATGCGGATGTCGACCAATGCCGGTGACATCCTGCCCGACGCTGTGTCGTTGCCGCGGGGCCTTGCGCTGAAGGTCCTGGACGTCGAGGGCGAGCGCCTGCCCGACGCCGAGGGCACGACCCAGAACTTCATCATGGTCAACGGCAAGGTCTTCCAAGCCAAGACCGCCGAGAAGTTCCTGGGTAGCCTCAAGCTGCTCGCCAAGACCACCGACCGGGCCGAGGGCCTGAAGGTCGCCGCCTCCACCGTGCTGCGCGGGGTCAACAAGGCGCTGACAGCGGTGGGCATCGAGAGCCCCGCCGTCGGATCGCTCGGCGGCGCGCCCAACGTCGATCCGCTCGGCGAGACCTATTACAGCCTCACTCCGTTCCGCTACGGCGACCACATCGCCAAGTTCGCGGTGGTCCCCGTCTCCCCGGGTCTGACCGCGCTGACCGGCACCGAGATCGACGCCTCCGGCCGCCCGAACGCAATCCGCGAGACGGTGCAGTCCGAGATGGCGGGCATCGAGGGGGTGTGGGAGTTCCGGGTCCAGCTCTGCCGCGACCTCGAACGCCAACCCGTTGAGGACCCGACGGTGGAATGGAACGAGGAGGAGGCGCCGTTCCGGCAGGTCGGCCTCATCACCGTCCGCCCGCAGGACAGTTGGGACGCCGCCCGCGTCCAGGCCGTCGACGAGGAGATGCGCTTCTCAGTGTGGACCGGGCTCGCCGCCCACCGGCCGCTGGGCAACATCAACCGGGCGCGCAACGCCCCCTACAAGCACTCGGCCGGGTTCCGCGAGCGCTTCAACGGCTGCCCCATCCACGAGCCCGGCGCCGTGCGGTGAGGGAGATCCACATGCGCAATCGCATTGCGGCGGCGACCGTCGCCCTCATCCTTCTCGGCGTGAACCAGGTTCAGGCGGACGGAATGACCATGACGGACCTGAAGCCCTTCAACGTCACGATCCGTGTGTTCGACCCGACCAAGGGGATCGCGAGCGGCCAGGACTACGTCCTGCCGGTCGACAGCCCGGACGCCGAGCACGCCATCGCCTCCACCACCGCCAACGCCGCCTCGTTCACGAAGAAGGCGGATGGCGGCAAGGCGCTGCCCGTCGCCTTCACCTGCATCAAGGTCGAGGCGCGCTGAGAGGACGCCAGTCGAGGGAACGCAATGTCGATGGAATCGAACAAGGATCTCGTGCGGGCCTACTTCGTGGCGTTCCGGGACCGGGACGTGACGTGGTGGGACCGGTTCATCGCACCGGACTTCGTGCGCCACGACCCCGGCCTCGACTTCGAGGTCCTTGGCCCGGCCGGCGTCGCCAAGCTCGCCGAGGTGCTGCACGGCGGCCTGTCCGACATCGACATGCGCATCGACGAGGTCATCGCCGAGGGCGACCGCGTGCTTGCCCGCCTGCGTTTCCAGGGTCGTCACACCGGCGAGTTCCAGGGTGTCCCGGCGACCGGCAAGGCGGTCGACATCGCGGTGATGGACTTCTTCCACGTCGCCGGCGGGCGGCTCGCCGAACACTGGGCGCTCATGGACAACCTGACGATGCTCAAACAGATCGGCGCCGTGGACGCCTGAGGGTGCCATCGATCCACGAGACGACGACACGGAATGGAGGAACGACGCATGATCAAGGCCCTCGGCTACGCCACCAAGCACTCCTTCACCGGCCTGAAGCCGCTGGCGTTCGAGCGTGAGGAAGCCGGCCCGAGCGAGGTCGAGATCGAGGTGCTGTACTGCGGCGTCTGCCACTCCGACATCCACCAGGCCGAGAACGACTGGGGCAACACCGTCTACCCATGCATGCCCGGCCACGAGATCGTGGGGCGGGTCACCAAGGCGGGGTCCGCCGTCACCCGCCATAAGGTTGGTGACCTCGTCGGCGTCGGCTGCATGATCGACAGCTGCCGCAAGTGCGAGCCCTGCACGGAGGGCGAGGAGCACTATTGCCAGGGGCCCAACAGCTGGCTCGCCACCTACAACGGCCCGATGAAGCCCGCCGCGCAGGCCCCGGACGGCAAGAACGCGTACGGTCGGGACAACACCTACGGCGGCTACTCGAACGTCGTGGTGGTGAAGGAGGACTTCGTCCTGAAGATCCCGGCTGCGCTTCCCGTCGAGGCGGCCGCACCGATCCTGTGCGCGGGCGTCACCACCTACTCGCCCCTCAAGCACTGGGGCGTGAAGGCCGGCAGCGTCGTGGGCGTCGTCGGGTTCGGCGGCCTGGGCGACATGGCGGTGAAGCTCGCGCGTGCCATGGGCGCGAAGGTGACCGTGTTCACGACCTCGAAGGGGAAGGTCGCGGAAGCCGAGAAACTCGGGGCCAAGGGCGTCGTCGAGGGCGACAAGGACGCCTACGCCGCGCTGGCGAACACCTTCGACTTCATCCTCTCGACCATCCCGGAGAAGCACAAGGTCGACCCCTTCGTGCCACTCCTGAAGCGGGACGCGACCTACTGCGCGGTCGGCGCCTTGGCCCAGATCCCAGGCTACAACAACATGCAGTTGGTCATGCAGCGCAAGAGCCTGGCCGGCTCGCTGATCGGCTCCATCGCCGAGACACAGGAGGTGCTCGATTTCTGCGCCGAGCACGGCATCGCCCCGGACGTGCAGGTCATCCCCATCCAGGAGATCAACCAGGCCTACAAGCGGATCAAGGAAGGCGACGTGCGCTTCCGCTACGTCATCGACCTGGCTAGCCTGAAGCAAGAGTTGGAAGCTGCCTAAGTATCCTCGCCAGTATGCGGTCGACCGGACACCCACCCCTGACGGAATTCACTCCAGCCAATCAGAGATACGAGAGGCCATGATCAGATCCGCGTTCCCGTTCGTCCTGGCCCTCGGCTTGGCCATGCCCGCGGTCGCACAGGAGGGACGGCCGCCGTCCCTCCTGCTGCACGGTAATTACTGTGGTCCGGGCAACAACGCCCCGCGCCCACCCATCGATGCGCTGGATGCGGCTTGCGCCCGGCACGATGCCTGCACACCGGGTGGCGGCCTGGCGTCGCCGGCCTGCAATGCGCGCCTGCAACGGGACGCGGAAGCGGTCGCCAACGATCCCGGGCAGTCAGAAGAACTACGGACCCTGGCCGGGTTCGTGTCCGCCGGCGCCGCCATGCTGCCGTCCGCCCCGGGCGTCGGATCGGCGCCTGATGCTGCACCTGCCGCAGGTGTCTCAACGCGGCGCCGGACCGCCGAACGCCGAAACATTCCGACCGCGAGCGAGGGCAAGGGGGAGTAGGCGACACGCAGACTTCGTATACCCCGAGACCGCCGCGCCAAGAGGCGGCCTCGGGGTCCCTATAGCCGATCAGGATCGCTCCTTGCCCATGACGCGCTTGCGGCGCTGCCAGGTGGCGACCTTGCGCAGCAGGCGCGAGAGCTGCTCGACCGAGTACGGCTTGTGCAGCAGCTCGAATCCGTAGGTACCGTTCTGCGCCAGCACGTGGCTGTAGCCCGATGCCAGGAGTACCGGCAGGTCGTCGTGCTCGTCGCGGATGCGGTGGGCCAGGTCGATGCCGTTCATGCCCGGCATGACCACGTCAGAGAACACCACGTCGAACCGGTCGGCGTCCCTGCCGAGCTCCGCCAGGGCCTCCTGGGCGTCGGTCGCCAACACGACGACGTAGCCTAGGTCGGTCAGGGTCTGGACCGCGAATGTCCCCACCTCGACATTGTCCTCGACCACGAGCACGCAGGTCCCGTGGCCATCGAAGAGTGGCTCTGGTTCGCTGGCATCCCTGGTTGCCTCGGCTCCGGCGACACGCGGCAGGTAGAGCGTGAAGGTCGTGCCGCGCCCGAGCTCGCTTTCGACCGTCACCTCGCCGCCCGATTGCTTGGCGAAGCCGAACACCTGGGAGAGCCCGAGGCCGGTGCCCTGGCCGACGACCTTCGTCGTGAAGAAAGGCTCGAAGATCCGCTCAAGTCGGTCCTCGGGAATCCCGGTACCGGTATCGCTGATCGATACCGCGACGAAGGCCCCGTGCACGACGGCGTGGGACCGGATGGCCGGTATCGCCTCGACGGACCGCACACGAATTTCGAGGCGGCCCTCGCCGTTCATGGCGTCGCGGGCATTGACCGCCATGTTGACGATGGCGGTGTCGAACTGGCTCGGGTCGGCGTCGACGTGACAGGTCGCCCCCTGCAAATCCGTCACGATCTCGATGCGCGAGCCCGTCAGCGTGCCCACCATGTCGGTGAGCGCCCGTACGCTGTCGCAAACCGAGAACACCTCGGGCTTGAGCGCCTGGCGGCGGGCGAAGGCCAGGAGTTGGCCGGTCAGCTTGGCCGCCCGGTCGACGGTGTCCGAGATCGCCCCCACGTACCGGGCGCGACGGTCCTCGGCGAGGTTCGGCCGCTTGAGGAGGTCGGTCGAGGACTTGATGACGGTGAGCAGGTTGTTGAAGTCGTGCGCCACGCCACCGGTGAGCTGCCCGACCGCCTCAAGCTTCTGCGACTGACGGAGCGATTCCTGCGCGATGTTAAGCTCCTCCTCTGCCCGGAGGCGTGCCGTGACGTCGCGGGCGAAGTGGAAGGCGGCGATGATGCGCCCGTCCGGATCGCGCAGGGGCGTGTAGCTGACCTCCCAATACGGCTTGACGAGCGAAGGATCACCGAATGCTTCCGTGACGGTGTATGACTCGCCAGTCAGCGCGCGGGCCATGAATCCGCGCATGACCGCCCCCTGGTCGGGAGGGAAGAGGTCGGGAAAGACCTCGCCGAGCCGGACACGATAGCCGAAGATCCGGAAGAACTCGTCGCTGTGGGCCTGGTTGAAGGCGATCAGGCGGAACTCCGGGTCGAACGCACAGATCGGTGCGGCGCTGGTCTGGATGATGTCGCCGAAGAGCTTGAGCTGCGATGCCTGTTCGACGAGGATCTCGTTCTGGCGTTGCTCCTCAGTCACGTCGCGCGCGACGCAGAAGAGACGGCCGTTCTCCGACACGGCCGTCCACGAGAAGCGGCGATACTCCCCGCCTCGGTCACGGAATCGGTTGGTGAAATCCAGCAGGATCTCGCCCGCCGCGACCTCGGCGACCTTCGCGCGGCTGCCGTCGTGGTCGTCGGGATGTTCCATCCACCCCGACGTACGGCCGAGGAGCTCGGCCTCGGTCCATCCGAGGATGTCCGTCCAGGCCGGGCTGGCGCTCAGCCAGACACCATCCGTGTCGCATACGACGAACGGGCTGCGCGACAGCCGCCAGAGCTGGTCGCGCTCCTGCGATAGGGTCGCGACACGGGCTTCGAGCGTCGCGTTCAGCTCCCGCAGGTTCGCCTCTGCAGCGTCGCGGCGCTGTCCGGCGAGCACGCCGGCCGTCGTCTCGGTCGCGACGTTCAGGAACCCGACGACGGCGCCGCCATCCCGCAACGCGCTGTAGGCGAAGGTCCAGTAGGTGTCCTCGGCGTGACCCTTACGGGTCATGACCAGGTGCATGTCGGTGTGGCGGACCGGCTCGCCGGCCATCGCCCGCTCGACCAGCGGGTGGATGTCGGCCCAGACGTCGTGCCAGACCTCCGCGATGGGGCACCCGAGGGCGGCGGGGTGCCGGTCCGCCAGGAATTCCGCATAGGCATCGTTGTAGATCAGCGTCAGTTGCGGACCCCACCCGGCGCACATGGCAAACGGTGAGGCCATCATCATCGCGTGGATGGCCGTGAGGGCAGCCGGCCATGTCGCGCGGGGACCGAGGGGCGTGGCGGACCAGTCGGGGGAACGGGTCGACGGACCGCTCTCTGTGTTCGCGGCCTGGGGGTTGCGATGCACCGTCATGGGGCAAGCGGACCTACGGCGTAATCCCCGGCGAGCCTCGACCAGCGGACGGCCTTCTGTCCCTCGAAGTCCTGCTCGCGCTCGTCCAGGTGGCGAAGGCCGGCAGGGACCAACTCGCTGAAGTTGTAGTATCGCCCCGAGGCCAACCTGCGCTCGGCGACGGCGTGCAGTTCGGGCCTCAGCGAGATCGACACGGGCTTGCGCACGGGCATGTTTTGAGGATGCAATGTCGTATCATTTGCGACATGCGTATCGTGCGTGGACCTCATGATGCCGGAGCCCGCGCGCCATCGCCCTTGCCACGCCGGGCCGCGGCGACCTTTCCAAGCATTCGCGAGAGTTCCTCGGCCGAGTACGGCTTGTGGACGAGTTCGAAGCCATGCGAGGCGTCCTGCGACAGGACGTGGCTGTAGCCGGACGTAAGAACCACCGGCAAGTCCGGCATGCGCCTGCGTAGCTCCTCCGCCAGGGCGATGCCGCCCATGCCGGGCATCACAACGTCCGAGAACACCACGTCGAACCGGAACGGCACCTTCTCGATCTCTGCCAGGGCTTCCTCGGCGTTCGTCGCCCAGACCGTCTCGTTGCCGAGGTCCTGCAGGATCTGTGTCGCGAAGCGGCCGACGTCGAGGTTGTCCTCGACCACGAGCAGGCACAGGCCTGTCGCCCGGGGTGATTCCGTCGGGGTTGGCCGGGCCTGCGTGCCCGGCGCCAAGACCTCGGGCAGGTAGAGCGTGAATGTGGTGCCGCGACCAGGTTCGCTCACCACGTCGACGTCGCCTCCTGACTGCTTGGTGAACCCGAATACCTGGGACAGCCCGAGCCCGGTGCCTTTTCCCACCTCCTTCGTCGTGAAGAACGGTTCGAAGATGCGCGGAAGGTCGCCGGCCGGGATGCCGGAGCCGGTGTCGGTGAGGGACACGGCAGCGAAGGGGCTGCCCGATCCGGCATGGCCCCGGATCGCCGGCATTCCCTCGCCGCAGGCCAGGCGCAGCGTGAGCGTGCCCGCACCGTCCATCGCGTCCCTTGCGTTGACCGCCATGTTGATCAAAGCCGTCTCGAACTGACTGAGGTCGGCGCGCACGTGGCATGGCTTGTCAGATATCTTGGTGACCACCCGGATGCGGGCGCCGGTCACGGTGTCGAGCATCTCGGCGACCCCGCGCAGGCGCTGGCCGACCTCGAACACCTCCGGAGTAAGGGCCTGGCGGCGGGCGAACGCCAGGAGCTGGCCGGTGAGCTTGGCGGCGCGCTGCACCGTGTCGCCGACGGCGTCGAGATAGCGTTGCCTGCGGTCGTCGGGCAGATCGGGCCGGCGCAGGAAGTCGACGGAGGAGCGGATGATGGTCAGGAGGTTGTTGAAGTCGTGCGCCACGCCTCCGGTCAACTGCCCGACCGCCTCCATCTTTTGAGACTGGCGGAGGGCCTCCTCGGCGACCATCAGCTCGCGGGTGCGCTCGGTCACCTGCGCCTCCAGGCTGCTCTCGTTCGCACGCAGGGCGGCCTCGTCGTCGAGTCGCCCGCGGGCCGTGGCGAGGAACTGGGCGACCGTGGCGAAGAAGGCCAGGGTCTCGTCGTCGAACTCTGGCAGCCGGGTCGAGGCGAAGGAGATCACTCCGACGAGCCTGCCGTGGCTGAGCACGGGATAGCCCGCGAACGCGGTGAGCCCGGCCACGCGCGCCGTGTCGTGTCTTGTCTCGGCGCTCGACTGGATGTGGCCCATCGCGAACGGCTTTCGCGTTCGCGCGACGATCCCGCACAGCGGCAGGTCGCACGACACGTCGCCGAGGAACCGCTGCAGGTCCGGCCCGAGGCCGATGGAGTGCGTCAGCGCGAGGCGCTCCCCGTCCGGGGCCGCCGCGTAGATGTAGGTCTGCTCGAAGCCGAGGAACCCGGCGCCGGCCTCCAGGATCGGGGGTATCGCCGCGTCCGGGTCGGCGGCGGACAGGAGCTCGGCCGCGGCGCGGGCCAGCAGCCGCAGCCGCTCCGCGGCCCGCCGTTCCTCGGTTCGGTCGCGCAGGATCTTGAGGTAGCCGACGTGGACGCCGTGCTCGGCCGTGAGCGGCATCATCTCGCCGATGGCCCAGAATCGGCCCCCGTCCTTGCGCAGGTGCCAGCGCTCGTCGTTGCCCCGTCCCGTCTCCCGTGCCGCCCGCATCTCATGCCCGGGACGATCCACGGCCCGGTCCTCCGGGGTGAAGAACAGGTCGGCGGATCGCCCGAGCGCCTCGGCCTCGGTCCAGCCCAGGACCGCCTCGGCGCCCGCGTTCCAGCCGGTGATCAAGCCGTCGAGGTCGGTGGTGACGATGGCGTGGTCGACCGCGCTCGACAGGATCTGGCGATGGCGAGCCTCGTTCGCCCGACGCTCGCGAAGGGCCTCGTCGCGCTCACGCAGGGCACGGCGGAGCTCGAACTGTCCCATGATCTGGCGGGCCAGCGCCTGCAGGTCCTCGACCTGGGGCCCGTCGAGCCCGGCGGGCCGTGCCGCTTGGTCGAGGACACACAAGGTCCCGAGCGCCAGCCCGTCGCCGGTGAGGAGGGGCACGCCAGCGTAGAAGCGTACGCCGGCCTCGCGCGTCGCCGGATTGTCCGCGTAGTCCGGGTCGGCCTGCGTGTCGGGAATGACGAGCGGCTCGGCGGCCCGAACGACGAGCGGGCAGAAGCCAGCGTCGAGTGGGGCGTTCTCCGCCCCCTCGTAGCCCACGCGCGCCTTGAAGAACTGGCGAACGTCGTCGACGAGGGTGATCAGCGACACCGGCGTGGCGCAGATCCGGGCCGCGAGCCTGACGATGTCGTCCAGATCGGCCTCGGGTAGGGTGTCGAGGACGGCGTAGGACGCCAGCGCCGAGAGGCGCCGCGCCTCGCGCCCTGCCATCCTCGCCCCGGTCGGGACCTCGTCGTCGCCCCTCATCATCGAGCCTTCCCCATCGGCCTCGGTCGCCGTTTATCCTGGTCGGAATGGCTTCGGTAGTCGACGGCCTCGCGGAACTCGCTCACGCCGGGGAGTTGTACCTGGTCTACGTGCCTAGGGACTCGCCTCGGTGGCATGACCGTGCCCGGACGACCGTCGGCCTACCGGGCACGGCCGAGGCGCTACTTGGCCTTGTCGGAGATGCCCTTGAGGCCGCCATCGTAGATGCCGCCGACGACCTCCTCGGCCTTGGCGTCGGGCGCGCCCTTGGCCTTGAACGTGCCGGTCCAGGTCAGCTTGGAGCCTTTGCCGTCGGGCGCCACAGAGAGCGTCGACTTGTAGCCCTCGACCGGCAACGGGCTCTCCATGATGGCGTAGGTGTAGGCCATCGTCTTGTCATCGCGGGAGACCTCTTCCTCGACGATGGTGCCACCGCCCTTCAGGGACAGGGTACGGACCTTCTTCCCGCCCTTCTCGGACAGCGCGCACTTCTCGACCGCCGGGTGCCAGTCGCCGATGCCGCAGAACTCGCCGATGGTCTTCCAGACCGTGGCCGGAGGCGCCGCGACGGTCGCGGTCCTGGTGACGTCGAGGGCGAGGGCGGGCGTGGCGGACAGTGCCGCGACGGCGAGGGCCGCGGTCAGGATCTTCCTCATGGCGTTTTCTCCTTGATGACGGACCCTTGAGACGGGTCTCGCCGGACGGGTATTCGGGCCGGGCCCAGTGACCGGTCCGAATACCCGTCGCCTTGACATGTCTAGTCATGCGTGAATCATTCAGACCTGAATGGAGTTGTAGGCATGGCCTCGAAGAAGTCCAGGCTGCAGTTGGATGACCAACTCTGCTTCGCGCTCTACGCCGCGACCAACGCGGTGGTGCGCGCCTACCGGCCCCTGCTCGGCGAACTCGGCCTGACCTACCCGCAGTACCTCGTCATGCTCGTCCTCTGGCAGGACGGCGCCGCTCCGACCCACGCCCTGGCCGAGCGGCTGCAACTCGGCTCCAACGCCGTCACCCCGCTCGTCGACAAGCTTGAGGCCGCCGGCTTCGTCACCCGTGTGCGGGGCACCGACCGGCGCGTGGTGTTCGTCGCCCTGACCGAGGCCGGCATCGAGTTGGAGGGAAAGGTTTCGGCCGCGCAGCAATCCGTCGTCTGCCGGACCGGTCTGGCCGACCGCGACCTCGCCGACCTGCGCCGGGAACTGAAGGATCTCACGGATCGCGTCGCCACGGCCGCGGCGCCGCAGGACGAGCCCGCCCGATGACCCGTCCTGCGGCGCCGCCGCACCATGGGTCAGGTCCGCCATGGGCGATGTGGGACCGGCAGGCGGGCCGGCAACATTCCGGTGGCCGTGCCGGTCGGCTATGGAATCAGGGCGTTTCCGTCAGCCACATCGGATCCTCAACCTTCGAAACCAGGATTTCGGACCTGGATCGACGCTTCATGGACGGGTAGCCGTGGAACACATCGACAGCACCGTGCGACGCCATGCTGTGCTGGCCGCCTACGACATCCTGGACACGCCGACGGAGGCCGAGTTCGACGGCATCGTGACGATGGCGTCCGAGATATGCTGCATGCCGGTGTCGCTGATCTCCCTGCTCGACGGCGAACGCCAGTGGTTCAAGGCCGAGAGCGGCTTCGGCCGGAGCGAGACCCCCTTCCCGCAGTCCATGTGCGCCTACGCCGCCCAGCAGCACGACGTGTTCGAGATCCCGGATCTGACCCTCGATCCGCGCACCGCCGACAACCCCCTAGTCACCGGCGGACCGGCGGTGCGGTTCTACGCCGGCGTGCCCCTGAAGACGGCGGACGGGATCGCCCTCGGCGCCCTGTGCGTCCTCGACACCAAGCCCAACCGGCTGACCCCGTCTCAGGCGTTCACCCTGCGCACGCTCGCCCAGCAGGTCATCACCAACCTGGAACTGCGTCGCGCCCTGAGGGAGCGGCGTGAGGGCGACCGGCGCAACAGGGCGATCCTGGAGAGCGCCATCGACTACGGCATCATCGCGATGGACCTGAACGGCCGCGTGACGAGCTGGAACGCGGGGGCCGAGCGTATCCTCGGGTGGACCGAGGCCGAGATGCTCGGTCGGCACGCCAACGTCTTCTTCACCGAGCAGGACGAGCGCGACCAGGTCGCCGAGAAGGAGATGGGCGCGGCCCTGCTCCACGGGTGCGGCAAGGACGAGCGCTGGCATCTGCGCAAGGACGGGACGACCTTCTGGGCCAACGGCGAGATGATGCCGCTCAAGGACGGGGACGGGCGACCCGAGGGCTTCATCAAGATCCTGCGCGACCGTACCGACCAGCGCAACGCCGCCGCCCGGCAGCAGGCCGACGCCGAGTTCATGCGTGGGGTGCTCGCCTCCTCGGCCGACTGCATCAAGGTGCTCGACCTCGACGGCGGCCTGACCTTCATGAGCGAGGGCGGCCTGCAGGTGATGGAGATCAGCGACTTCAACCTCGTTCGCGGCTGCCCGTGGCCCGACTTCTGGCAGGGCCAGGGCCACGCCGATGCCGTCGCGGCCCTTGCGGCCGCCAAGGCCGGCGGCATCGGCCACTTCCAGGGATCGGCTGATACCTACCTCGGCACGCGCAAGTGGTGGGACGTGCAGGTCACGCCCATCCTCGGTGTGGACGGGCAGCCGGAGAAGATCCTGTCGATCTCCCGCGACATCACCGACCAGAAGTCCGTCGAGCGACAACTCGCGATCAGCGAGGAACGCTGGCGCGGCCTATTCGATGGGATGAAAGAAGGATTTCTCAGCGCCGAGCTGATCCGCGACGAGGCCGGCAAGGCGGTGGACTTCCGGTTCCTGGAGGTCAATCCCGCGTTCGCCGGGCTGTCCGGGTTGCCATCCGACAGCGCCGGACGCACGGTGCGCGAACTGCTGCCAGACATCCCGCAGTGGCTGATCGACACCTACGCCCGTACCGTCGAGACCGGCCAGCCCGAGAAGTTCGAGATCCATGTCCCCGAGCTGCACCGCACGTTCGAAGTGCGGGCGCACAGGCAATGCGACGGGCAGTTCGCGGCGCTGTTCCTGGAGATTTCGGACCGCAAGCGGATCGAGGCTCGCCGCATGGCCATGACAGAGCTGGGCGACCGGCTGCGCGACGTGAGCGACACAGGGGAGATCAGCCGGATCACCGCCGAGGTCATGGGGCGCATGCTCGGGCTGAGCCACGCGGGCTACGGCCAGGTTGATCCCGACGCCGAGAAGATCCTGGTGGAGCAAGAGTGGACCGCGCCGGGCCTCGCCAGCATCGCCGGGCTGCACCACTTCCGCGCCTACGGCTCGTACATCGAAGACCTCAAGGCTGGACGCGACGTCGTCATCGACGACATCGGCAGCGACCTTCGGACCGCAGCGGATGCCGACGCGCTGTCAACGATCAGCACGCGCGCGCTCCTCAACCTGCCCGTGATGGAGCACGGCCGCTTCGTGGCTGTCTTCTACGCCGTAAGAGCGGAACCGGGGGAGTGGGCGCAGGAGGAGATCGCCTTCGTGCGCAACGTCGCAGAACGCACCCGGTCGGCTATCGCGCGGGTCGAGGCGGAGGCGCAACAGCAACTGCTCAACCACGAGCTGAGCCACCGCATGAAGAACATGCTGGCGATGGTTCAGTCCATCGCCAGCCAGACAATGCGTGGAGCAGCCGATCTCGACACCGCCCGCGATGTGCTGGCCAACCGGCTGATCGCCCTGGGCAAGTCGCACGACCTGCTGCTCGGCGGCTCCCTGTCGAGGGCCCCGCTGACGAGCGTGATCGAGAGCGCCCTCGACATCCACCGCGACCGTCCGGATCGGTTCGTGCTCGATGGCCCGACCATCATGGTCGGTTCCAAGGCGGCTTTGTCGCTGTCGTTGATGCTGCACGAATTGGCGACCAACGCGGCCAAGTATGGCGCGCTCTCGAACGCGGACGGCCGGGTCACCGTCACTTGGCACATCGACGGCGACGGCGACGACGCTCCGGTCACGGTGCGCTGGATCGAGGCGGGCGGCCCGCCGGTGGTGGCGCCGAAGCGGACCGGGTTCGGCACCAGGCTGATCGGTCGCGGGCTTGCGGGAAGCTTCGACGGAGTGGTGGAATTGGGCTATCCGACGACGGGCGTCGTCTGCACCATCGTGGCGCCGCGGCGCGGCCTCATGGCGGGCTAGGGCCCTGATCCCGTCCGCGGACGCCCGACCTCGAACGAACCGCATCCGCGCCGGCACGGCCCTGCCCAAGCGAATTCCTTTCACCCGAACCGGTCACTCGGGCGTTTCCGTCCGTGACCTTTCATGGGATGTGATTAGGCGTGGAATAAGGGTTCATCCGCATTTTCGGTGCTGGCGGGTGGCTCGGGCGTTGATCAGCGTTGTGGCCCGAGGGCAGCACGATGCCGATCTCCAACCCGTCGATGCCGTCGGTCCCGGACGGTGTTCACGTCGATG